>Ga0209207_1000037_pt1 | contig 139039 bp, 132 predicted proteins | sample SaghotsprinmetaG_FD_184140 | JGI IMG/M metagenome (GOLD analysis project Ga0209207, IMG submission 184140) | Hot spring microbial communities from South Africa to study Microbial Dark Matter (Phase II) - Sagole hot spring metaG (SPAdes) (version 3) | ecosystem: Environmental > Aquatic >... | reverse complement strand
GGTGCCGTTGGTGACGTTGATGTCATCGGCGGTAAAGCCGGTGACGGCTTCACTGAAGGTGAAGGTAAAGGTCACAGGGCCGTTGGCCACACCGGCGACGTTGTCGGTGATGGTCAGGGTCGGTGCCGATGTATCGAGAGTAAAGGTCAGGTTGGACGAAGGCGATGTATTGCCGGCGAGATCGGTCTGACGAACGTAAATGGTGTTGCTGCCTTCGGCGGGAACAGGCGCAGTGGTGCTCCAGGTGGTGCCGTCGGTGCTGTATTCCACGGTCGCGCCGGGCTCGGTGCCGCTGACGGTGTACGCGCCATCGTTGGTGAGCAGGTCGCCAGCGACACCGCTGTCAGTGGTGAGTGCGAGAGTCGGCGCGGTGACCTGGGTGTCGAGGGTGAAGGTCAGTGACGACGATGGCGATGTATTGCCAGTCGGGTCGGTTTGACGCACCAGAACTGTGTTGCTGCCTTCATTGGGGGTGAAGGTGTTGCTCCAAGTTGCACCGCCGTCAGTGCTGTATTCGACCAGGGCACCTGGTTCAATCCCACCAATCACCAAGGTGCCGTCATTAGTAATCAGGTCTGTGGCATTGGCTCCACTGTCATTAGCCAGGGTGACGCTGGGTGCGTTCGGGGCAGTGGTGTCCAGAATGTTGTTGGCTGTTGTTATCTGCTCGTCTGTATTAAACAACTCGTCCTGGGCTGTACCGTTCAGACCCGGGTTGGATGTTTCAAAGCCGACAGTTGCTTCCAGCTGTTGTCCAGTCTCAGTGAGCATCACAAAACTGTGGCCGCCACCTGCTGCGCCGCCAGTGCCGCCGCCGGCACCAGGGCCTGCTGCGGTGGCTTCAAGGTCGGTGGTGGGGTCGAAGCCGGCTGCCAGGGCTTGTTCCAGATCCGGATTGGCCTGGGCCTTTTCAGCGTCGGCTGGTGCCTCGCTGGGGGCTGCCTGCCAGCTGCTGTTCTGCGCTACATCGACCACGTCGCCGTTGGCCAGTTGCAGGGTCACTTCGCCGCCCAGACCAGTGAGGATCTGTTCGCCCATGAGCAGACGTTCGCCTTCGAATACTTGGCGCTTGAGGCCGTCGAGAGAAACGGCAAAAACCTGACCGACAAGACTTTTTACGATGGCGACGATTGTGCTCATAAAGCGGGCTCCGGTGTGGGCTCGGTAAAGCGTTAAATATAGTGAAGCAATGCTTTGCGTTGAATGTTGCTTGTCTGACAAAATATTGTCGTCATAAATTTGGCTTATTCCATTCTGGAATTACTAATATGCCAAACTATTGACCGAGTGCTCGCGATAATAAACAATGCGCGCGCTGATGTCACTTTGATATTGGTTTTTGCTCTTGTGATGCGTGTCACGTTTTTTCGGCTGTTTATGTATCCTGTGCCACTTTGCGTCAAGCGCATTGCGCCGTCGTTGTTCCAAGTCACTAGCCCAGCCTGAAAGGAATTCCACCCAATGCGTTTTTTTGCACTGTTCCCTCTTGCTCTTGCTGTATCGATGACGGCCCATGGCCAGACGCTCAACGAAGCCATGCAAAGTGCCCTTGAGGTGCATCCAGAAATTCAGGCTGGCATCAACGCGCGTCTATCTGTCGAAGAGCAGATGAAAGCCGCCAAAGGCGGGTACCTGCCACAGGTTGATCTGTTGGCCGGTTATGGGCGTGAGGGCACTGACAGCCCGGGCACCCGCGGTCTGAATCACAACACTGAAACCCTGAATCGCGGCGAATCCAGCCTGCGTGTGCAGCAGATGCTGTTTGACGGTTTTGCCACCAGCAGTGAAGTCGGTCGTCAGCGCGCCACGGTGAATGCCCGTGCTTATGAACTGTTGGGCACTGCCGAGCGTACCGGGCTGACCGTAGCGCAGGTCTATCTGGATGTGCTGACCCGCCAGGAGCTGGTGCGTCTGGCCGAGAACAACCTGGCGAGCCACGAACGTATTTACGATCAGATCACCCTGCGTAGCCAAAGCGGCGTTGGCCGCACTGCCGACCTCGACCAGGCCGAAGCGCGTCTGGCTCAGGCTCGCAATAACCTGATTACCGAGAAGACCAATCTGGCTGATGCGCAGGTCAACTATTTCAGCGTGGTGGGGCGTGATGCGGGTGAGCTGACTCGTCCAGCTGGTCTGCAGGGGCTTCTGCCGGAGAGTCTGTCAGCGGCGCGCCAGGAGATGCTGGCCAACAACCCGTTTCTGAGTTCGGCCGAGGCGGATGTAAAGGCCAGCGAGCAGCAGTATGAAGCGGCCAAGTCGACCTTCTACCCACGTTTCGATGCCGAATTGTCACGCGGTATGGATAACAATCTGGACGGCGTGAAAGGCCATAACAATCAGTGGAGCGCGATGGTCAACATGCGCTACAACCTGTTTGCCGGCGGTAGCAACAAGGCTGATTTGCAGTCCAAGGCCTATCAGACCAACCAGGCCATGGACATCCGCAACAATGCCCTGCGTGTGCTCAATGAAGACCTCGGTCTGGCCTGGAACGCCCTGGAAAATGCTCGCCAGCAGCTGCCGATTGCCCAGCAGTATGTCGATTACAGCAGCCGTGTGCGCGAGTCCTATCAGAAGCAGTTCAGCCTTGGTGATCGCACCTTGCTGGACCTGCTCGACAGCGAGAACGAACTGTTCACCGCTTCGCGTCGTCTTGAGGAAGTTCGCTTCACTGAACTGTTTACTCAGTATCGGATCAAGGCCACCATGGGCTCCCTGCTCAAGAGCCAAGGTGTGGTTGCACCTATGGCGGCTGCACCGTTGGACGAGATCAAGGCTCAGGTAAACTTGCCGGGCCTGAATTAGGCCCTATTCAAGTATGAGTGAATCCTTGTGGCAGTAGATCCAAGCCCGATGCAAACCCGTAGCGATCCCCGTGATCGCTACGACGACCCTCTGCTAGATAGCCTGTTGTCGCTGTGCAGCCTGCACCAGAAATCGGTCAGCCGCGCGATGTTGACCGCAGGTCTGCCACTTCCCGAACAGCGTTTGAGTGCCGAATTGCTGCCACGCGCCGCCGCCCGCGCTGGTTTGCAAGGGCGCTGGCTGCGCCGTGGCCTGGAAAAGATTCCCGCTTTGGCCATGCCGGCTCTGCTGCTGCTGCACGATGGTCGCAGTGCCATTCTGCTGGGCTGGGACGATCAGGGCCGCGCACGCATCATGCCCAGCGAAAGCGAAGGGGGCGAGGTGCGCGTCAGTGCCGAGGCTCTGACCAAGGATTACAGCGGGCAGGTGTTCTTCGCTCAGCCGCTGCACAAATTCGATTTCAACCGTGGTGAGCTGATTCCGCGTGCCACCTCCTGGTTTCGCGACACCCTCAAACGTTCCCGCTGGCTGTACATCGATGCTGTTGCCGCGAGTTTTCTGATCAACCTGATCGGCCTGGCCACGCCACTGTTCGTGATGAACGTGTATGACCGGGTCGTGCCCAACCAGGCCGAAGCGACCCTGTGGGTGCTGGCCGTCGGCATCACCGGGGTGTTCTGCTTTGACTTGCTGCTCAAGACCCTGCGCGGTCTGTGTCTGGATCTGGCGGGCAAGAAAACCGACCTGATCATCTCCGCTACGCTGTTCGAACGCATCGCTGGCATGGCCATGAAGTTCCGTCCGGCGCGGGTGGGCAGCTTCGCGCAGAACATCCACGAATTTCAAAGCCTGCGTGATTTTCTCGCTTCGCTGACCATGGCCAGCGTCATCGACCTGCCATTTACCCTGCTGATTCTCGCGGTGATCGCCATGATCGGCGGGCACCTGGTGTGGATTCCGATCCTGGCCTTTCCCCTGGTAGCGCTGATTGGCTGGCTGTTGCAACGGCCTCTGGCGGAAACCATGCAGCGCACCATGGCCCTGGCCGCCGAGCGTCAGTCGAGCCTGATCGAGAGCCTGGCCGGCCTGGATGCGATCAAGGTCAACAATGCCGAGAGCGAGCGCCAGTACCTGTGGGAGCAGACCATCGGCACCCTCAGCCGTCTGGAGCTGCGTGCGCGCATGCTCTCCAGCCTGGCCATGAACTCGACCATGCTGCTGCAGCAACTGGCCGGTGTGGTGGTGATCGTGCTCGGCGTGTACCAGATCATCGATGGCAACCTGAGCATGGGCGGCTTGATCGCCTGTTACATGCTCAGTAGCCGTGCCCTGGGGCCGCTCACACAGGTTTCCGGGTTGCTTACGCGCTACCAGCAGGCGCGGGTCACCCTTGATTCGGTCAATCAGATGATGGAGTTGCCGCAGGAGCGGCATGCCGACGAGCGACCGCTCAAGCGCCAGGCTTTGCAAGGTGCGGTGGAGTTCCGTCAGGTGGAGTTCCATTACCCGGATCAGCAACAGGCCGCCTTGTTGGGCGTCAACCTGGTGGTTCGTCCGGGCGAGAAGATCGGCATCATCGGCCGTAGCGGCTCGGGCAAAAGCTCACTGGCCAAACTGATCGTCGGCTTGTATCAAGCGGATGCCGGCAGCTTGCTGGTGGACGGTATCGACGTGCGCCAGCTGGATGTCAGTGACCTGCGCCATAACATCGGCTATGTACCGCAGGATATTCAGCTGTTCAGCGGCACCCTGCGCGACAACCTGGTGTCCGGGGCGCGGTACGTGGAAGACGAGTTGGTGTTGCAGGCGGCCGAGCTGGCCGGCGTACATGAATTCGCCCGGCTGCACCCGAAAGGCTATGAACTGCAGGTCGGCGAACGCGGCCAGAATCTCTCCGGTGGTCAGCGGCAGAACGTTGCGTTGGCCCGTGCGCTGCTGCTCGATCCGCCGATTCTGCTGCTCGATGAGCCCACCAGCGCCATGGACAACACCGGCGAAGAGCGCCTCAAACAGCGCCTGTCTGCGGTGATTGGCACCAAGACTTTGTTGCTGGTCACGCACCGCGCCTCGATGCTCAGCCTGGTGGACCGGCTGATCATTGTCGACCGTGGGCAGATCATCGCTGACGGGCCAAAAGGTAGCGTGATGGAAGCGCTGAAGAAGGGGCAGATCAGTGTCAGCTAACGCGCCTGAGAAGAAGAGCCTGCGCCAGGCCATGGCCGCCTATTTTGGCGGCCATGATGAGCTCGGTGATGAGCCGTTGCCAGAGGTTAACAAAGCCTTGATCGAGGATGCGCCACGGGTGGTGCGCCTGACCATCTGGGGGCTGATCGCCTTTGTGGTGTTTTGCCTGCTGTGGGCCAACTTTGCCGTGGTCGATGAAGTGACCCGCGGCGATGGCAAGGCGATTCCGTCTTCACGGCTGCAGAAAATTCAGAACCTGGAAGGCGGTATCGTCGCCGAACTGTTTGTTCGTGAAGGGCAGATTGTTGAAGTGGGCGACCCGCTGTTGCGGTTGGACGACACCCGCTTTGCTTCCAACGTGGGTGAAACCGAAGCTGACCGCCTGGCGCTGTTGCTGCGGGTGGAGCGCCTCAGCGCCGAAGTGCAGGATCGGGAGCTGGTGGTGGCTGATGAAGTACGGGAGAAAGCCCCCGGGCTGGCGGACAACGAAATTCAGCTGTTCAACAGTCGCAAGCAACAACTGCTCGATGAAGTTGCAGGTCTGGAAGAGCAGTTGACCCAGCGCCGTCAGGAACTGCGTGAGTTCGCTTCCAAACAGGGGCAGTTCAGTAACAGCCTGAATCTGTTGCGCCAGGAAATTCGCATGTCCGAGCCGCTGGTGGCCGAGGGGGCAATTTCCCAGGTGGAGGTGTTGCGCCTCAAACGCGCCGAAGTCGAGGCCCGCGGTCAGCTGGAAGCCACCACTTTGGCCATTCCGCGTGCCGAAGCGGCGATCAAGGAAGTCGAGCGCAAGATTGATGAAACCCGTGGGCGTTTTCGCAGTGAGGCGTTGACGCAGCTGAATGAGGCGCGCACCGAGCTGAGCAAGATCCAGTCGACCGGCAAGGCTCTGGAGGATCGGGTCAACCGTACCTTGGTCACGTCACCGGTGCGTGGCATCGTCAAGCAACTGCTGGTCAACACCATTGGTGGGGTGATTCAGCCGGGCAGCGACCTAGTGGAGATCGTGCCGCTAGGTGAGAACCTGCTGGTCGAGGCACGTATCCGTCCACAGGACATTGCCTTCCTGCATCCCGGTCAGGAGGCGATGGTCAAGTTCACCGCGTATGACTACACCATCTACGGTGGACTCAAGGCCGAGCTGGAGCAGATTGGTGCCGACACGGTCACCGACGATGATGGCAACAGCTTCTATGTGATCAAGCTGCGTACCAACAAGAGTCATTTGGGCAGCGAGGAAAACCCGCTGCTGATCATCCCCGGCATGGTCGCCTCGGTGGACATCATCACCGGCAAGAAGAGCGTGCTCAGCTACCTGCTTAAACCGATTATCCGTGCCCGTGCCGAGGCGCTGCGCGAGCGGTGAGTGAGCTGGAAGACAACCTGTAGGAGCCAGCTTGCTGGCGATCAAGCCAGAGCATCGCCAGCAAGCTGGCTCCTACAAGACCTTATTCGACAAACAGCTGTTGCACCACCGAGAAGTCCTGCTTGCCCTTGCCCTGTTTGAGCAGCAGGCGATATAGCTGCAACGCCAGCGCACCCATCGGTGTGCTGCTGCCGCTGGCCTGGGCGGCTTCTTGGGCCAGGCCGAGGTCCTTGGCCATCAGCTCGGCCATAAAGCCGCCGCTATAACCTTTGGACGCCGGGGCGTTTTCCATGACGCCAGGCCAGGGGTTGTACTTCTCCAGTGTCCAGTTACCACCTGAGCTCTGCCGCATGATCTCGGCCAGTACCGCCGGCTCCAAGCCGTTGGCCACGCCCATGGCCATGGCTTCGGCGGTGGCGATCATCTGTACGGCCAGCACCTGGTTGTTGCAGACCTTGGCCACTTGCCCTGCGCCATCGGGGCCGGCGTGGAAGATGTTCTTGCCCATGGCCTCGAAAATCGTGCGGGCTTTTTCCAGGGTGCTGGCCGCGCCGCCGATCATAAAGGTCAGGGTGCCGGCTGCAGCGCCGGCGGTGCCGCCGGACACCGGCGCATCAAGCAGCTCGACCCCGCGCGCGGCTGCGGCCTGATGCACCTTGCGTGCGACCTCCGGGGCGATGGTTGAGCATTCCAGTACCAGGGTGCCGGGTTTGAGTGCGGCCAAAAGGCCGTCAGCACCCAGATACAGGCCTTCGACATGCCGGCTGGCGGGCAGCATGCTCACCACCACATCGGCACCCTCTACCGCATCCAAGGCGCTGCTGGCGGCTTGGGCGCCGTGCTTGGCCAGGTCATCTACCGCTGCTTGCAGCAGGTCGAAGGCTTTCAGGTTGAAGCCGGCTTTGAGCAGGTTGCGGGCCATGGGCAGGCCCATATGGCCGAGGCCGATGAACGCGATCGTTGTCATTGTTGTTCTCCTTGTGATCAGTCCAGGCGGGCAACTCGCCTCGGTTGTCGTTCCAATTGTGCGAGGCGCTTCAGCGGCGATTTTTTAGTGGTCCCAGTCGCGGCTGAAGCCCCTCCCACAGATTCGCTACCTACAAGTCTGCCAGCGGGTGCTCGCCGTCCCAGGCTGGGGCGAAATGCGCATCGATCACCTGCTGCGGAATGTTCGCCACATCCGGCCAGTGCCAGCGTGGCGCGTGGTCTTTGTCGATCAGCCGCGAGCGTACGCCTTCGGGGAATTCCGGGTGACGGCAGCAGTTCAGGCTCATGGCGTATTCCATGCGAAACACCTCGGCCAGGGACAGCTGTCTGGCGCGGTTGATCTGCTCCCACACCAGATGTCCGGTCAGCGGGCAGCCGCCAGCCAGGGTCTTGCCGGCGCGTGCCAGCAGCGCATCACTGTCTGTTTGCAGGGCGCTGATGGCCTGCCAGGCCTGCGGCAGGTCAGGTACATCCAGCAGTTCATCGATACGCTCACGGCGTGGCAGCCATTGGGCTTGTGGCAGTTCACTGCGGGCCTGGTTTTCCAGGGCTTTGAGCAGGCTATGCAGCTGCTGCTGGCTGTGCTCCTGCCAGTTGAGTTGGGCAAGGCCACTGAGCAGGTCGTCCTGTTGGCTGTCGAGCAGTACGCGGTCGGCCAGGTTCAGCTGCAGGGCATCCGTGGCATTGATGCTGCTGGCGGTCAGGCCGAGAAACAGGCCGAGCTTGCCCGGCAGGCGAGCGAGAAACCAGCTGCCGCCGACATCCGGGTACAGGCCGATATTCACTTCCGGCATGCCCAGGCGGCTGCCAGGTGTGACGATGCGGATGCCGGCAGCCTGCATCAAACCCATGCCGCCACCCAGCACATGGCCATGGGCCCAGCAGATAAAGGGTTTGGGATAGGTGTGGATGCGGTAGTCCAGGCGGTATTCGTCAGCAAAAAAGCGTCGCGCCAAAGGCGGGATTTCCCCCGGATGTTCACGGCACTGATGCATCAGCTGCACCACGTCGCCGCCAGCGCAGAAGGCCTTGGGCCCGTTGCCGCGCAGCAGCACGCAGGCGATGCTCGGATCGTCTGCCCAGGCCTTGAGCTTGGCATCCAGCGCTTCGATCATCGGCAGCGACAGGGCGTTGAGGCTCTTCTCCGCGTCCAGGCTGGCGATGCCGATGCGGTATCCGTGTTGGGCCGGGCGTTCTTCGAATTGCACGTTCATCTGCGTTTCCAGAGTCGGGTGGAACGGGGCCCGTAGTCGGCGTTTTTCCATCCACCGAGTGAGGCCATGGTGGATGTAAAAGCGACATCCACCTTACGGATTTGCGTTGCCTATGGGGCAAGCCGCGCACGGCTTGCCCGCGTTCTCATCACTTGTTGCGCCACTGGGCGTCGCGTTTTTCCAGAAAGGCGTTGACCCCTTCGCGGGTGTCGTCGGCGTCGAACAGGTCGACAAAGCGCTCGCGCTCTTCGCTCAGCCAACTGTTCGGGCTGCGCTCGCGGGCGCCCTGGATCAGCGGCTTGATGGTACGCACCGCCACCGGGCTCTGCCGCGCCACCTTGGCCGCCAGCAGCAGGGCATGGCCGCGGGCTTCGCCGGTATCGACCACCTGCTCGACCAGGCCGATGCGCAGAGCCGTCTCGGCATCCACCCGCTCGCCGCAGAGAATCATGCGCTTGGCCCAGCCTTCGCCCACCAGCCAGCTCAGGTGCTGGGTGCCGCCGGCGCAGGGCAGCAGGCCCACCGTGGCTTCCGGCAGGGCCAGCTGCGCCTGGCGCTCGGCGATGCGGATATCGCAGGCCAGGGCGCATTCCAGGCCGCCACCCATGGCGTAGCCGTTGATTGCAGCAATCGATACACCACGGAAATCGCGCAGCGCCTCGAAGGCCTCGCCGAAGCGCCGGGCCATCTCGCGGGCGCGGGCCTTGTCGCCGTCGGCGAACAGCTTGAGGTCGGCGCCGGCACTGAAGAACTTGCTGCCCTGACCGGTGATCACCAGGGCATAGATGTCATCGTCATGATTGAGGTGTTCGACCAGTTGTTTGAGGCCGATCAGCGAGTCGCGGTCCCAGGTGTTGGCCGGCGGCTGGTTGATGGTGATCAGCGCGGTATGCCCGTGTTTTTCCACGGTGAGCTTGTGGGTCAGGTCAAACACGCCGGGGTTGTAGGCTTCGATGGCAGTGCTCATGGGTGTCCTCATATCTGAGTTTGTGTAGGAGCCAGCTTGCTGGCGATGCTTTTGGGCATTTGATCGCCAGCAAGCTGGCTCCTACAGGTCCGATGTTTTGCTCAGAGCAGGCGATCCAGCATGCCGCCTTGATCGAGCAGGCGGCGGGCGATGATCACCCGCATGATCTCGTTGGTGCCTTCCAGAATCTGGTGCACCCGGCTGTCGCGCACCCAGCGCTCCAGCGGATAGTCATTGAGATAACCGTAGCCGCCATGCAGCTGCAAGGCCTCGTTGCATACCGTGAAGCAGTGGTCGGTGGCAAAACGCTTGGCCATGGCGCAGTACAGGCTGGCTTCGCCGTGGCCATGGTCCAGCTTGTGCGCGGCCAGGCGGACCATCTGCCGGCTGGCGGTCAGCTCGGTGAGCATATCGGCCAGCTTGAACTGCAGGGCCTGGAAAGTGCTAAGCGCCTTACCGAACTGCTTGCGCTCTTCCACGTAACGCAGGCTCTGTTCCAGCGCCGCCTGGGCCGCGCCGAGGGAGCAGCTGGCGATATTGATGCGGCCGCCGTCCAGGCCCTTCATGGCATAAACAAAGCCCTGGCCCTCCGGGCCGATGCGGTTGCCGGCGGGAATACGCACGCCTTCGAAGCTGATGGTGCGGGTGGGCTGAGCGCGCCAGCCCATCTTCAGTTCGTTGCGCCCGTACTTCACACCCTCGGCATCGGCCGGCACCAGGAAGCAGGACACGCCCTTGGCGCCGCTGTCTTCACCAGTTCGCGCCATGACGATCAGCACATCGGTGCTGCCGGCGCCCGAGATAAAGCACTTGCTGCCATCGATCACATAGTCATCGCCGTCGCGGCGTGCGCGGGTGCGCAGGTTGGCGGCGTCGGAACCGGCATCTGGCTCGGTCAGGCAGTAGGAGGCCAGCAGCTCGCCGCTGGTCAAACGCGGCAGCCAGGCATCCTTCAAGGCCTGATCGGCGAAGGATGCGAGCATCCACGACGCCATGTTGTGGATGGTAAGAAAGGCCGTGGTGGCGATGCAGCCCGCCGACAGCTGCTCGAAAATCAGTGATGAGGACAGCCTGGACAGCCCCAGGCCGCCGTCTTCTTCCTTGATATACAGGGCCAGGTAGCCCTGTTCGGCGGCGCGCTTGATCACCTCCACCGGGAAGTGATGATCACGGTCCCAATCGGCGGCATAAGGCGCCAGCTCCTTGGCGGCGAAGGCGCGGGCGCTGTCTACCAGCAGGCGTTGTTCATCGCTGAGTTCGAAGTCCATAAGTCCTCATTGCAGGGTCAGGGGTTGTCCGGCGGCCTTTCGTTCGGCCTGCCATTCGGCAAGGCTGGGGGCTGCCTGGGAGGCGTCGAGGCGATCGACGATGGCGAAATAGTCCTGTTTGAACGGGTCCTTCATCACCTCGTCACGTTCTTTTACCTGCACCACATAGACGGTCTGCAGGTTCTGGTGATCGAAGGCGCGCCACTGCTGCTGATCCTTGAGCAGGCGGTAGCTGTGGTTTTCCAGGGTCTTGATCAGCGCCTGGCTATCCAGGCTCTTGGCCCGCTCGGCGGCATCGGCCCACTGTTGGACGATGCTGTAGGCCGAGGCGGCGGGGCTGGAGGGGTACATCTGGTAGCGCTGGCTGAACTGTTCGACAAAGGCCTGGCCGCGCTCGGATTTCTCCAGGGCCGGCACGCGCCAGGTCCAGGGTTCGGTGCCCAGTACGCCCTGCATCAGGCCGGGGCCCGCCTGCTCGACCATATGCTGGGTCAGGTTGGGCGCGACGATCTGCATGCGCTCGGTCAGGCCCAGGTCCTTGGCGATGCGCATGGCGCGCACCAGGTCCTCGCCGAACAGTACCAGCACCAGAATCTGCGCCTTGCTCGCGGCAGCTTGGGTCAGGGCGTTGTGGTAGTCGGCCTTGCGCGCGCCGGGGAAGGGCACCTTGGCGCCGGGGTGCTGGCCGGGGTTGTCAGTGCCGGTGGTCTGGCGCAGGGAGCTTTCCGTGGTGTGGCCCCAGGTGTAGTCGGCGGTGACGTAGAAATAGTCTTTGTCCGGTAGATTCTTGTTCAGATACTGGCCGAGGGCGCTGGCGCTCATCCAGGCGTTGTTGCACTCGCGGAACATATGCCGGTGGCCGTCCTTGCCGGTGGTGTCGTTGGAGTAGGTGAGGGTGCCGAAGTACAGCAGGCCATGATGGGCAGCGCGCTTGCTGGCCGCGATGGCCACGGCGCTGCTGGAGCCGCCAAACAGCATGGCCGCGCCTTCGGCGGCCAGGCGGTCGACATTACGCACGGCTTTCTCCGGGCGCGAGGCGGTGTCGCGGCTGGACAGGCGCAGGGGCCGGCCGAGCACGCCGCCGCGCTCGTTGAGCTCGTCGATAGCCAGTAGGGCGCCGCGCATCTGGGCCAATCCTTCTTCCTTATAAGGGCCGGTGCGCGGGTAGTTGAGCCCCAGGGTGATGGGCTCGGCAGCCTGTGCAACGGCGGTGATCCCGGCCCACAGGGCCAGGCTGGCAGTCAGTTTTTTCATCGCAATCCTCCATGTTTTTATTGTGCCGGGGCCGACTGTGAGGCCCCGGCGCGCAGGGAGGCATTGTCTTTTGGTCGTAGTGACCGGGTATTGCAGTGCATCAATAGAGGGCCGTTAAAAACTACCTGCGTGGGCAATCCTGCGTTAAAAACGGCCTCAAAATGCTCATTTACAACACGTAAACTGCGCTTTTTCGGCCGTTTTTGCCTTGTCTTGCCTGCCTCGCCTACGTTTTTCAACGGCCTGCTAGAGGGCCAGTTCTCACTTCAACTGGATAGTCATATTCGCCCCGGCCACCGAATCCTCATCGAACCAGCGGCTGGTCACCGTTTTGGTCTCGGTAAAGAAGCGCACGCCCTGTTTGCCATAGGCGTGCAGGTCGCCGTAGAACGAGCCCTTCCAGCCGGTAAAGGAGAAGAACGGCAGGGGCACCGGCACCGGTACGTTGATGCCCACCTGGCCGACTTCAACCGCGTGCTGATAGTGCCGCGCCGCGCCGCCGGAGCGGGTGAAGATCGAGGTGCCGTTGCCGTAGGGGCTGGCGTTGACCAGTTCGATGGCTTCTTCCAGGGTGTCGACCTCCATGCATACCAGCACCGGGCCGAAGATCTCTTCGCGGTACAGGCCCATCTTGGACGTCACGCCGCAGAACAGGGTCGGGCCGACCCAGTTACCGTTGGGGTAGCCCTCGACCGCGCAGTGCGAGCCATCCAGCAAGCATTCGGCGCCTTCTGCCTTGCCCTCGGCAATCAGGCGTAGCACGCGCTGCTTGGCCTGCTGGCTGATCAGCGGGCCGTAAGCGGCGTGGCCATCGGTCCAGTAACCGGGTTGCAGGTCGGCCATCTGCGCCTGTAGCTCATCGATCCACTGTTTCGATTCGCCGACGAACACCGCCACGCTGATCGCCATGCAGCGCTGCCCGGCGGCGCCGCAACTGGCGCCCACCAGGTTGCTCAGCACCTGCTGCTTGTTGGCGTCGGGCATGATCACCATATGGTTTTTCGCCCCGGCAAACGCCTGCACGCGCTTCAGATGAGCGGTGCCGGTGCGGTAGATATGCTGGCCCACCGGCACCGAGCCGACGAAGGAGATGGCGCGGATATCCGGGTGGGTCAGCAGGCTGTCGACCACCTCGCGGGCACCGTGCAGCACCTGCAGAACGCCCTTGGGCGCGCCGGCCTCGATAAACAGCTCGGCCAGGCGATTGGGGGTCAGCGGGTCCTGTTCCGAGGGCTTGAGAATAAAGGTGTTGCCGGCGGCGATGGCCAGGGGAAACATCCACAGCGGAATCATCGCCGGGAAGTTGAACGGGGTGATGCCCACGCATACGCCCAGCGGCTGAATCCAGCTGGCGGTGTCGATGTCGCGTGCCACGTTCTCCATGGTCTCGCCCATCATCAGACTGGCGATATTGCAGGCCTGCTCGACCACCTCAATGCCGCGCCAGACATCGCCCTTGGCATCGGCCAGGGTCTTGCCGGTTTCCCCGGCAAGAATCTCCGCCAGCTCGTCATGGTGTTCCTTAAGCAGGTGCTGGTAACGCAGCATCACCCGCGCGCGGTCGGAGACCGGCACTTCGCGCCAGGTGAGAAAGGCTGCCTTGGCACTGGCAATCGCCGCTTCGATTTCCTCGGCGGTGGCCTTGGGTGCCAACGCCAGCACTTCCTGGGTCGCCGGGTCGGTGACTTCGATAAATTCACGGGCGCGGCTTTCGCGCCATTCACCGTCGATCAACTGTGGGATTGCCTTGGCCATGCCTTCCTCCGGCGAGCCTCAGGGCGGGCTCGATTGTTGTTTTGTCAGTGTTATAGCTGCCTTGCTCGGCTTTGTGGATTGACGATCTTGGCCTGCAGATGGACTATCTTGGGATTTAATCTGTAGCCCGGATGCAATCCGGGAGCATTGTTCCCGGATTACATCCGGGCTACGTGAGTACCCCAATGCGCGCTTTTGTCGATACATCCAACTGGCCATTGCCGGCCAATGGCGTGCGTTTTATCACGCCGCCCCGTCTGCGCCGCTTATTGGCAAAGCATCCCCTCGGGCAGGGCTGTTATCCCCTGGCCCTGGGTTACTACCCCGAGGCGCTGGGCCACCGCATGCATCGCCCGCAGCCGGAGGATCATCTGCTGATCTACTGCCGTGCCGGGCAGGGCTGGCTGGAGACGGCGGATGGACGATTAGCTGTCAGTGGTGGCGATTTGCTGCTGTTGCCAAAAGGCGTGACGCACGCCTACGGCGCGGACGCGGACAAGCCCTGGACGCTGTACTGGGTGCACTTTGATGGCGAGCTGGTAGCGGACTTTCTCAAGCCCCTGGGCAAGGGGCCGCTGTGGCGTATCGGCGTGCAGCCGCGCCTGCTGGCCGAGTTCGACGCCTTGCTTAACCTGCGCAAACAGGGCTTGAACCTGGCGCATTTCGTTCATGCCGCGCACCAGTTGCAGGTGCTGCTGACCTCCCTGGCGGTACTGCCGGCGCGGGCCACCCTGAAATCCGGGCGGGTGCTGGATGTGGACGCGGTGCAGGCGGTGATGCGCGCCCATCTGCACGACAGCCTGAACCTGGATGAGCTGGCGGCGCAGTTCAAACTGTCGCGCTTTCACTTCGCCAAAACCTACCGCGCCCTGACTGGGCATGCGCCTATTCAGGACTTTATCCAACTGAAAATGGCCCACGCCTGCCGCCTGCTCGATGAGGGCGAACAAGGCATCCGCCAGGTCGCCGAGCAGCTGGGCTACGACGATATGTATTACTTCTCGCGGCTGTTTCGCAAAGTGGTGGGTATGGCGCCCAGTCATTATCGGGCGCTGCATCAGGGGTGAGGCGGAAGTTTCAGGGGCAGGCGGCGCTTTCAGTCAGAAGCAGGAATTTGTCGGATGACGACGCTGCGCCGACATCGGACTATAGACTTTTAACAAACGACTTCGTAACCTCCAAACTATTCTTGTATTTTTACCATCAGCCCCATATTGCGCTTTCGCATGACAGACTCAGTTGAGGCAGGTTTTGCAATTAAGCGAGGTGCGTTATGCGGAACAGTGATGTAAAAATAACTTTTCACGTGTCGTATACCTATAGTTATTTTCCCAATCACGCAATCATCTTAGTATTCTGGACTACATTATGGCCAAGCCTCGCGTTTTTATAGGGTCCTCTGTGGAGGGCCTGAATGTTGCTTATGCAGTACAACAAAATCTCCTCCACGATGCTGAAGTCACCGTTTGGGATCAAGGTGTATTTGAACTTTCCAAAACTACAATTGAGTCTCTTTCGAAGGCTCTACAAGAAAGCGACTTTGCGGTATTCGTTTTTTCTCCAGATGATCTGGTTAAAATTCGAAGTACTTCATCCGCCGTCGTGCGGGACAATGTTCTTTTTGAGTTCGGACTGTTTATTGGGAAACTCGGCCGAGATAGAGTTTATTTTCTCCTTCCAATGACCGGGGATTTGCATCTACCAAGCGATCTCCTCGGGATTACACCTGGAAAATACGAGGAAAACAGATCAGACGGAAGTATGCAGGCTGCAACAGGAGCGGCGTGCAATCAAATACGAACTCAAATGCGCTCCCTAGGCTTTGTACCTGGCCGGCAAGTTAGCATGGTAAATTCTGAGAGCAGCGAGCCCAGCGTAAGTCGTTCTTGGTTTCATGATTTCTTTGATAAAAAATATTCAGAAGCGCGACAATCTCTTCTTGATGAAATTCCAAAGCAGGCTGGCGATGATGCACTGACACATCAGGCTTGGGTCTTAGTGTGCGAATATCACCTAGGAGGCGAAACAGACATAAACCCCATTATTAGCTTCGCTGAAGAATATTCAGAAAAACCTAATATTCAGGTGACTGTGGCTCACATACTTCGACTTGTGAAGCGTTCTAACGCAGCTATGTCAATTCTCGCTAATGCGCAAGCGAAATACCCAAAAGATGCATCGATTAGTCGAGCCATTGCTCTTTGCCACAGCGACTCCTCAGACAACGAAAGCGCGATCGCTGAGTTACAGAAATTTGGTCCTGAGCAATTTCCAGATGTGGCGATCGATCTTGCCGAGGCATTTGAGCGCGAGACAAAAAATTCAGAGGCACTTCAGATTGTTCAGAAATGCTTGGTCAATCATCCGACCCATGTAGCACTTCGATATAAATACGCACGGCTAGCCCAAGAGGTAGGTCTTCATGAAATAGCTGTTGCACTCTTTTGGAGCCTTTCGACTGAGAACCCAAAGTCCATTGAGTATCTCGGGTACCTTGGCAACTCTTGCCTGCGACTTGAGCTTTACGATCAAGCACTTCAAGCATATCGAAAAGCTGAAGCTCTCATGAAGTCAGAGGACTCCTCGCAATGGATAGTTTCAAACATAGGGAACCTGCTTAATAATAAAGACCTACCTAGTGAAGCAATTAGGTACTTAGAGCGTGCACTTAAGGGGGAGCCCATGTCTGAGTATGCACACGACCGAATGGCTAGTGCGCTCAAGAAAAGAAGTGCTGAAGAAAAGCGCTTTGAGAAGGCGCAAGCAAGCGGAAAACGTCAGATAAGAGAAGCGGAACTCAAGCTGTTGTCTTCCGATATCCACCCCATGCCACCTCCAGACCTCCACCTACTCGGCATTGGGGCAGTATCGTCGCCGGAGCAGAACTAGCCCACGACCAATAGGGGACAGAGCACGGTTTTCAGAAGCATTAATCGGGGTCTGTCTCCCGTTTTCTTCACAAGTCCGCACAATCCCATTGTTGGGCTTCGCTGCGCTCAACCACAACCTACGCGGCTACGCGCCGCCAGCCTTGACTTGCCCCGGCACCTTCCTTAGCGTGCCGCTTCCGTTGAGATAAGCAGGACACAGGCATGAGCGCCGCCGATAACGTCAAACTTGAAGCCGGCTGGAAGGCCGCGCTGCATGCAGAGTTCGAGAAGCCCTATATGCGTGAGCTGGGCGATTTTCTGCGTAGCGAGAAGGCCGCAGGTAAGCAGATTTATCCGCCTGGTTCGCTGATCTTCAATGCGCTCAATTCCACGCCGTTAGCGCAGACCAAAGTGGTGGTGATCGGCCAGGACCCTTACCACGGGCCGGGGCAGGCCCATGGGCTGTGTTTCTCGGTACAGCCGGGGGTGAAGACGCCGCCGTCGCTGGTGAATATCTATAAAGAGCTCAAGCGCGACCTGAATATCGATATACCCGACCACGGCAACCTGCAGCATTGGGCGGAGCAGGGCGTGCTGCTGCTTAACACTTCATTGACGGTGGAGCATGGTATCGCCGGCTCCCACGCGAAGATCGGCTGGCAGACCTTTACCGACAGGGTGATTGAGGTGGTCAGCCAGCAGCAGGAACGTCTGGTGTTTCTGCTCTGGGGCGCCCATGCGCAGAGCAAGGAAAAACTGATCGATGTCAGCAAACACCTGGTGCTGAAATCCGTTCACCCTTCGCCGCTGTCGGCGCACCGTGGGTTTATCGGTAATGGCCATTTCAGCCGTGCCAACAAGTTCCTCCAGCAGCATGAGCTGAGCCCAATCGACTGGCGTTTACCTGAGGCGGCTTCCTAGAGCCTGTTTACGATCTCGCGAGCTAGAGTCATGCAAGGCGAAAACAGGTGAGGAAGCGGAGTTCACTGGTGTAAATGAGCATTCCGAGCGTGTTTTTAACGCAGCAGGACTGATGCGCAGCAGATCGTAGGCAGGTTCTTAGGCGTCGCACTGCTGTTCGGCCAGATCCCTGCGCAGGTCGCGTAAACGATGACTCAGGCGCTCGCGCTGCGCCTTATCGCTGCTGCTCAGCAGCTGGCTGAACAGCGTGGCCAACGCCTGGCGTGAGCGGCCATAACTGGCACGGTATTCGTCGCTGTAGTAGCGCTCGCGTTGTTGCAGCAGCGGCGTCAGCCGCTCGGCGAAGTCGGCGCTATCGCGTTCGGCGACCACCTTGCGCAGCTCGGCCTGCCACAGCTGCCGATTCTCCAGCCATAGGCGGTTCTGTTCACCGAGGCTGTTGGCCCAAGTGGCGATATGGTCTGTCTGCGCAGTGTTCAGGCGGCCGAGCCAGGGCCGCAGGCGCTCCTGCATGCGCGTCTGGCGTTCGCTGATCTGGGTGGCCAGGGGCGGGTCGAGAAAGTCCTGGCGATCTTCCAGGTTGTCCTCATCCATCGCGGCGTAAAGCTCGCGGACCTGCTGTTCGCTCAGGCCCTGCAGCAATTCGATGGCGGTGGGGGTAATCTCGATGCCGATACGTTTGAGCGCGGCATCGAACTGGGCGAATTGCTCAAGCAGCTGAGCGCTGTCGGGCTGCGGCTGGGTGAGGATGCTTTCGGTGGTCTGCAGCCAGTCGATATAACGCGGCAGTTCGGCGCTACAGTGCCATTGCAGGTGCGTCTGCACGCGCGGTTTGAGCCAGGCGCGCTGCTGGCGGTCGAGGTTCAGGTAGTCGTTCAGCCGCCAGGGCACCAGCCAGTCCAGGTTGCGATAGGCCAGACCGGCACGGCTGCAGGCGCTTATCAGCAGGCTCAGACAGAGCAACAGCAGCAGGGTTCTCACGGCGGGCCAACGCAATACGCTCATGGAGGATGCCTCGGTGGTGAAGGCCAGAGGGTACGCCAGGCGTGCGCGTGTGCGTGGCTGCAGACATATCTGTTAAACAAAAACTGCTGTTTTGTTGGCAAAAAAGAGCCCGCACATGGCGGGCTAAACGTGGTCGTTGCAATCGCATCAGCTGCGTTGCCAAAGTCTGAATAACGGCTCGGCGAGAAACATCACCAGAAACAGGCGCAGCACCTGCAGGGCGGTGACCAGCGCCACCGAGAGGTGCAGGGCCTCTGCGGTCAGGCACAGTTCGGTGATGCCGCCGGGCATCATGCCGAGCATCAGTGCAGCCTGATTTTCCCCGGCCAGCCAGCCCACGCCTTGGCCCAACGCGGCGGCGGCGAGCATGGCCAGCAGGCAGAACAGCAGAATGCGCGCGAGAAAAGCCGGCGCGCTGCGAAAGAAATTGCGGTCAAAGTGACAACCCAGGGCGCAGCCGATCAGCCATTGACCGGTCTGGCCCAGGCCATCAGGCAAGCCCAGGTGCAGGTCGAAGCTGACACTGGCCACGGCGCAGACGGTCAGCGGGCCAAGCATCCACGGGTTGGGTTGACCCAAACGTCCCCATAGCCAAGCCAGCAGCGCGCCACCGGGCAGCAGTACCGCCAGCCAGGGCCAACTGACCGCTGCAGGGGCGGGCGGCGCGATGGGCGGTAGGCTCCAGGTGAAGATTGCCGGAATCAGCAGCACCACCAGCAGCAGGCGCAGGCTGTGGGCGGCCGCCACCTTGGCGGTTGCGGCGTTATGCCGTTGCGCCAGGTTGACCATCTCGCTGGCGCCACCGGGCATGCTGGCGAAGAACGCAGTGGCGCGATCGAGGCCGGCGCGGCGTAGCACGATGATGCCGATCAGGCTGAGCAGCAGGGTGAGCAGGGCGCCGAGCAGGATCACCCCGAAGTGGCTGAGCAGCTGGCCGAATACTTCATGGGTGAAGTGCAGGCCGATGGCGCTGGACACCAGCCATTGGCCGGTTTTGCGTCCACCGGGCAGTTCGGTGATCAGCCAGCCACTGCAGCGAGCGGCGATCACCGCCAGCAGCGAGCCGATGACCCACGGCAAAGGCCAGCCGATCAGGCTGGCCAGATAGCCGCCTGACAAGCCGACCAGGGGAGTGGCCCACCAGCTTTGCCAGCCGGTGAGCACGTGCAGCTTAGGCATTGGCCAGTTGTGCCGCGCGGCGCGCGCGCCACCAGCGAATACCTGGCAGGCCGAGCATCAACGCAGTCAGTGCCCACAGGGTCAGGCTGATTGGGCTGCTCCAGAGGATGCCGAGTTCACCGGCGGAGATCGACAGCGCGCGGCGCAGGTTGTCTTCCATCAACTCGCCGAGGACGAAGCCGAGGATGATTGCCGACAGCGGGAAATCCAGCTTGCGCAGGATATAGCCGAACACGCCCAGACCGATCATTAGCACCAGGTCGAAGGTGGTGCTGTGCACCGCATACACGCCGACCATGCTGATCGCGGTGATCGCCGGTACCAGCACCCAGTTGGGTACGCTGAGCATTTTGGAGAACAGCCCGACCAGTGGAATGTTCATCGCCAGCAGGATCACGTTGCCGATCAGCAGCGAGGCGATCAGGCCCCAGACCACATCCGGCTGCTGTTCGAACAGCAGCGGGCCGGGGGTGATGTTGTACAGGGTCAGCGCACCTATCATCACTGCGGTGGTGCCCGAGCCCGGTACGCCGAGAGTCAGCATGGGGATCAGCGAGCCGCAAGCCGAGGCGTTGTTGGCCGCTTCCGGCGCTGCCAGACCACGCAGGTCGCCTTCACCAAACTTGCCGCTGGCACCGGCCAGGCGCTTCTCGCTCATATAGGTCATGGCGCTGGCGATGGTTGCACCGGCACCCGGCAGCACACCGATAACAAAGCCGGCCAAGCCGCTGCGTACCATGGTGCCGAAGGTGAAGCAGAACTCTTTGAAGTCGAACAGCAGGCGGCCACCGGCCTTCACGGCCTTCTGGCCGTTGTGGGTTTTTTCCAGCATCAGCAGCACTTCACTGACACTGAAGAAACCGATGACCACGATGATGAATTGAATCCCGTCCGACAGGCTGACACTGCCAAAGGTGAAGCGGTACACCCCGGTGGTCGAATCCACGCCAACGGTGGCCAGACCCAGGCCGATCAGCGCCGCCATCAGGGTTTTTACCGGCTTGTCACCGACCATGCCGCCCAGGCAGGCGATGGCGAAGATCATCATCACGAAGTATTCCGCCGGTCCAAAGGCCACCGCCCATTTGGCCAGCAGCGGCGCGAACAGGATCACCCCGCAGGTGGCGATCAGGCTGCCGGTGAAAGAGCTCATCGCAGATAGGGATAAGGCGATCCCGGCCTTGCCCTGACGGGCCAGGGGGTTGCCGTCCAGCGAAGTCATGACCGAGGCGGCGCAGCCCGGCACGTTGAGCAGAATGGCGGAAATGCGCCCGCCGTATTCGCAGCCCAGGTACACGGCCGCGAGCAGGATCAGCGAGGTTTCCGGCGGCAAACCGAGGGCGAAGGCCAGTGGCAGCAGCAGCGCCACGCCGTTGATCGGGCCCAGGCCTGGGAGCATGCCGACGATGGTGCCGACGAATGCACCGAACAGTGCCATCAGCAGGTTGGTTGGCCGGGTGGCGACATCAAAGCCTTGCATCAAGAAGTTAAGGGTTTCCATTTCAGCTCTCCACAAAGGCTCCGAACAGGCCGAGGGGCAGCGGCACATCCAGCAGGTAATCGAATAGGCCGTACAGCAACACGCCCATCAGCACGCCGCTGATGGCGCAAGGAATCAGGCGGCCGGTAAACAGCAGGCCCAGGGCAAAGGCGGCCAGGGCGGTGCTGATGACAAAGCCGAGCACTTCGAACAGCAGGGCGTAGGCCAGCAGCGTTAACACGCACAGCGTGGCGCGCACGGCGGCGCGGGTATTGAACTTCTGCTCCAGCAGGCCCGGTTTGAATAGCAACCACAGGCTGCCAGCGGCCATCAGGCTGAGCAGTAGCAGCGGATAGGCGCGTGGCCCCACCGGGTCATAGGCGAAGGGTGCCTGGAAGCCCCAGGCGAGAACGGCGAGAACGGCGCAAAACAGCAGCCAGCTCGCGGCGAACAGGCGAACGTACATAGAGGATTACCTCAAAGCTTGGGCGTCTAATTCCCTCTTCCCTTGGGGGCGAGGGTTAGGGAGAGGGGCTTGAGCAGCGTGGTTTGTAACCGCCACCCCTCACCCCGACCCTCTCCCCAGTGGGGAGAGGGTGGCTTGCGCGTTACTGCATCAGGCCGAACTCGCCAGCCAGCGCCTTGTATTCCTCAACTTGCTTGAAGACCAAGGCTTGCAGTTCGTCGCCAGTCACTGACAGCGGCAGCAGGTCGCGCTGTTCGCGCAGGGTGGCGAAGTCCTCACGGGCGAGCAGGCTGTCGAACTGCTGTTTCCACCAGTTGTACTGCTCGTCCGTCACCTCTGGGCCCATGTAGAAGCCACGGATGACCGGCCAGGTAATGTCGTAGCCCTGCTCCCTGGCGGTGGGGATATCGGCCAGTTTGCCCGGCAGACGGTCTTCGGACAGCACGGCGAGGATGCGTACTTTCTTCGCCGCCAGTTGCGGGGTGACTTCGCCCAGGCCGCTGGAGGTGACCTGTACATGGCCGCCGAGCATGGCGGTGAGGGTTTCGCCGCCGCCTTCAAAGGCTACGTAGCGCAGGTTTTTCGGATCAATGCCAGCCAGACGGGCGATCAGCGCGGTCTGCATCCAGTCCTGGCCGCCGATGGTGGCGCCGGCGCCGAAGACGATGCTGGTTGGATCTTTCTTCAAGGCTTGGACCAGGTCGTCCAGATTCTGGTACGGCGAGTCGGCACGCACGGTGATGGCGCCGTAGTCGGTGCCTACCGCAGCCAGCCAGCGCACGCCGGTCTCGTCGTAGCGGCCGAACTTGCCTTGCGCCAGGTTGAGCAAGGATCCGCTGGAGAATGCAGTGATGGTGCCTGGGTCATCGGCACGCTGGGCGATTACCGCGTTGTAAGCCACCGCGCCGACACCGCCGGGCATGTAGGTAACGCGCATCGGCGCTTTCAGCAGGCCAGCATCTTTCAGGCCGCTTTGCGCCAGTTTGCAGGTCAGGTCGAAGCCGCCGCCGGGCTTGGCCGGGGCGATGCACTCCGGACGCTTGGGTTCGGCAGCCAGCAACTGGCCGGCAAAGGCCATGCAGGCAGTGGCCAGGGCGATGCGGGTAAAGGCAGTTTTCATGGGGTATTCCTCTGAGCTCTTATTGTGGATTACCAGATCGGCAGCGTGTAGCCGACGATGACGCGGTTCTCGTCCGCATCGCGGGCGAAGTCGGATTTGAAGCTGGCGTTACGCAGGCGCACGTAGACATCTTTCAGGGGGCCGCTCTGCACCACGTACTTGACCTCGATGTCGCGTTCCCACTCGCCGCCGGTGTCATCCGTACCAGCGATTTGCGCGTCGCTACCTTTGATGTAGCGGGTCATGAAGCTCAGGCCGGGAACGCCGAGCTTGCCGAAGTCATAGTCATAACGGGCCTGCCAGGAACGCTCGTCAGCGTTGGCGAAGTCGTTGATCTGCACGAAGTTGACCAGGAATGGGTCGCTGCCATCGATGTAGGCGTAACCGGTGTCGCCGCTCATGTCCTGAAAGCCCAGACCCAGTTTGTGGCCGTTGATGGCGTAGGTGAGCATGGCGTTGAAGGCGCGGTTATCGATCTTGCCGGCATTGGATGCGCCACTGTCCTTGCTCAGCATCAGCCGTACATCGGCGTTGAGGGTGCCGCTGCCCAGCGGTTGGCTGGCGAGCAGGCCGAAGAAGTGCTGGCGGTAGATATCGTCGAGATCGGCGAAGTAGTAGCGGCCTTTGAGCTGCTTGTTAAAGCTGTAGTCGAAACCCATCAGATCCAGATGGTCTGCCGTGATGCCGGCAGCGAAGCGGCGGTTTTTGCTGTTGAGGATCAGCTCCTCTGAGTTGGTCGAGGCGCGGTCGATCACCTTGTCCAGGCGTCCGCCGGTAAAGGTCAGGCCATCGAGTTCGCTGGAGGTCAGCAGGCCGCCTTCAAATACCTGCGGCAGCAGGCGGCTGTCGCTGGCCTTGACCACAGGCAGCTCTGGCACATGCGAGCCGTAGCGCAGTTCGGTATTGGAGACCTTGATCTTGGCAGTCAGACCCAGGCGACCGAATTGGTCTGGAGTGCCGCCATCGTCTTGTACGGGGAGCAGGTCGGTGCCGGTGCGGCCGCCGCCGGAATCCAGTTTGACCCCAACCAGGCCCAGGGCATCAAGGCCGAAGCCGACGGTGCCTTCGGTATAGCCGGACTGGACGTCGAGCCAGAAACCTTGACCCCACTCTTCACGCTTGCTCTGCTGGGTGCTGGTGCCTTCGCGGAAATCGCGATTGAGGTAGATATTGCTGGTGGTCAGGCTGGCTTTGCTGTCAGCGATAAAATCGGCATGGGCAGCGGGGGCAAGCAGCGCGGCTGCAATGGCCAGGCTAAGCAGGTGAGCAGGCGCAAGCACCTGATGAGATGCAGTCGGCATCCTGTGGTCTCCATTGTTGTTTTTGTCACGGCTGCGCACCACTGCGTCAGTCGTTCAGGTCGGTGGATCGAGCCACCTGAAACCGATGCTAGGGGGTCAAGCTTTCACCAGGCTTTCAGTTTTAAAGAAAGTCGCAGGGGCATTCGCAGCGGCTTCTGCGCCGTTACACTGCGCACATAACAACAAGTTCGTGGAGTGCCATTACCGTGCGAGTCCTACTGGTCGAGGACCATCTGCCCCTGGCTGAAAGCGTGGCTCAGGCCCTGCGTGGCATCGGGCTTAACGTAGACATGCTGCATGACGGCGTGGCGGCCGATCTGGCCCTGAGCAGCGAAGATTACGCCTTGGCGATTCTCGATATCGGCCTGCCACGGCTTGACGGTTTTCAGGTGCTGGCGCGTTTGCGTGAGCGCGGCAAGACCCTGCCGGTGCTGATGCTCACCGCCCGTGGTGAGGTGAAGGATCGCGTGCATGGTCTTAATCTCGGTGCCGATGATTACCTGGCCAAACCCTTTGAAGTGAGTGAGCTGGAGGCGCGGGTCAAGGCGCTGCTGCGTCGCACCGTGCTCGGAGGCGAGCGCCAGCAACGCTGCGGCAACCTGCTGTATGACCTGGATACCCGGCGCTTTATCCTGGCCGATGCGTTGCTGACCCTGACCTCTCGCGAGCAGGCGGTGCTGGAAGCGATGATCGCTCGGCCCGGGCGGGTGATGAGCAAGGAGCAGTTGGCCGCCCAGGTGTTTGGTCTGGATGAGGAAGCCAGCAGCGACGCCATCGAAATCTATGTCCATCGTCTGCGTAAAAAACTCGAAGGCGGCGGGGTGCGCATTGTCACCTTCCGTGGTCTTGGTTATTTGCTGGAGGCAGTCAGTGGCTGAGCGCAGCAACGCGTTGGCGGCTGAATCAGGCAGCCTGCGCGGTCGGCTGATCCGTCGCCTGGCGCTGCTGCTGGCGTTGATTCTGTTGCTCAGCAGCTTGAGCGCCTACTGGAGTGCGCGCCGCGCTGCCGACACCGCCTATGACCGCACCCTGCTGGCCTCGGCACGGGCAGTTGCCGATGGGTTGTACACCACGGCGGATCGCCTGAATGCCAACGTGCCCTATGTGGCACTGGACACCTTCGCCTATGACAGTGCCGGGCGCATCTACTTTCAGGTGCTCGATGTGCAGGGCGCGCTGGTGTCGGGCTATGAAGATCTGCCGCCACCGCCGCCGGGCACCAAACGCACCGAAGACTACCCGGCCTTGGCGCATTTCTATGATGCCGAATACCGCAATCAGGGCGTGCGGGTGGTCAGTCTGCTGCAGCCGGTCAGTGAACCGGGGGTCAACGGTGTCGCGGAAATCCGCGTGGCGGAAACCCAGGGCGCGCGCGAGCGCATGGCCCGCCAATTGTTGCTCGGCACCTTGCTGCGTATGGGCGTGCTGTCGCTGAGTGCCTTGCTTTTGGTGTGGCTGGCGGTGAGCGCTGCGCTGCGTCCGCTGGAAGCCTTGCGCCGCAGCGTGGCGGCGCGGACCAGTGATGACCTGCAGCCGCTGTCGGATCTCGGCATGCCGCGTGAGCTGCGCCCGCTGATCGATGCGCTGAACCAGTTCAATGATCGGCTGCGCAACCTGTTCGAGCGCCAGTCGCAATTTATTGCCGATGCCTCCCACGAGCTGCGCACGCCTTTGGCCGCGCTGAAGGCACGGGTCGAGTTGGGCTTGCGTGCGCAGGAACCTTCGATCTGGCGCAGCACCCTGGAAGAGGCCGCGCTGAACACCGACAAGCTGACCCATCTGGCCAATCAGTTGCTCTCGCTGGCGCGCATTGAAAGCGGCGCGCGGGCGATTGCCGAAGGCGGCGCGCAGCGTCTGGATCTCAGTCAGCTGGCGCGTGAGCTGGGCATGGCGCTGGCGCCACTGGCCCATGCACGGGGGATTGCGCTGGCGTTGGAGGCTGAGCAGGCAGTGTGGGTCAGTGGCGAGCCGACGCTGCTCAACGAGCTGCTGTGCAACCTGCTGGATAACGCTCTGGCGCACACCGCGGCCGGCGGCAATGTGATTCTGCGGGTATTGCCGGCTGGGGTGCTGGAAGTCGAAGACGACGGTCCGGGGATTCCGCCAGAAGAGCATGAGCGGGTGTTTGCGCGTTTCTATCGGCGCAACAACAAGGGCACTGGAGCAGGCTTGGGTTTGGCGATTGTCGGCGAGATCTGCCGCGCGCATCAGGCCGGGATCAGCCTGCATCAGGCGCAGCCGCACGGTTTGCTGGTGCGGGTCGAGTTCGCCAGCGTAGAGGTTTAGCTCAGGGCGCGAGGCTCAGCGGTTGCTGGACTTCCAGCAGGTATTGAGCGACCTTGCCGCTGTCGCGCAGTTGCGCCAGGCCCTGATTGAAGCGGGCGATCAGCTCGGCATTGCCGGGTACTTCCCGCGAGAGCAGCAGGTGCAGGCTGTCGCTGCGCAACGGCTTGGGATGAAAACTCAGTTGCGCGCGTTCGCTCGCGCTGAAATGCTGGTGCAGCATGTCGAAGCCAACCACTTTATCCATCGGGAACAGGTCTACCCGGCCGGCGAGTAACTGGCGAAAAGCGGTTTCATCGTTGGTGACCCGGTTGACCTGCAGCTGACCAGCAGCCTCGGCCTGCTGAAAGTTGGCACCGTAATCATAGCCTCGGGTACCGGCCAGGCGCCGGCCTTGCAGGTCGCTGACCTGCTGCCAGTCAAAGTTGTAGCCCTTACGGTGGAACAGGTAGTAACCGCTTTCTACCACTGGGTCACTGATAAAGAACTTTTCTTCCCGTTCACTGCTGTGCAGCCAGACTGCACTACCGGCACGCTTGCCGCGCTCGGCCAGTTGCAATGAGCGCGCCCAGGGGTGGAACTCCCAGGCCACCTCAATCCCCTGCAGAGCAAAGGCTTCAGCGACGATGCGCGATGCCACGCCTTTGTGCGGCAGTTGTTCACCCAGATAAGGCGGCCATTCGCCGTTGGTCAGGCGCACTGGGTCAGCTGTGGCAAGGCCACAGCTGAGCAGGCTGAACAGGGCAGATAACAGCAGAGTGCGCATGAGTCATAGCCGATGCTGGAGACTGGATTCAGTCTAGTTGCATTCGGCTGCATGCGTGTGACAGGGCTTATTGAAGCATGCTCATGGCCGCTTCCATGGCGGCGGAGAGGTCTTCGTCTTCGTTGAGGTTCTGATTGGGGTCAAGACCGAGCTTGGCGAAGGCTGGAATCTGGCTCCAGTCCAGCTTGGTGTAGGGGTGTTCGCTGCCAATGTAGCTCTGCAGGGTGGCGACCTGGACGATATCGACATAGTCGACCTTGGCGCTGTCGCGGGTGAAGTCCAGGTACTGACTGGGCACTGCAGCGATCAGTTCCGGGAACTCCCAGGTACGCAGAATCTTGTCACCGATGATCGGGTGGATCTGCTCGATCACGTGGTTGAGGCTGATCGAGTCGGCCAGCAGCTCGCTGTGATCTTCGGCGTAGGTGAGGATGGGCAGTACGCCGATCTGATGCACCAGGCCGGCGAGGGTGGCCTGGTCGGGCAGCAGGCGGGTGTAGTGTTTGCACAGAACGTGGCAAATACCGGCAATTTCCGTACTTTTGTTCCACACTTCGCGCATTTTTCGGTCAACCACGTCGCTGGTGGCCTGGAACATCTGCTCCATCGCCAGGCCCGTGGCCAGGTTGCAGGTGTAATTGATGCCGAGGCGGCCGACGGCCATCTGCAGGTCGGTGATTTCCTTGTTGGTGCGCAGCAGCGGGCTGTTCACCACCTTGATGATGCGCGCGGTGAGGGCTGCGTCGTTGCCGATTACCTTGCTCAGTTGCGGAATGCCGATGTCCGGATCTTCTGCCGCCTCGCGAACTTTCAGGGCGACTTCCGGAAGGGTTGGCAGGACCAGTTCATCACTGTCGATGGCCTGGATCAGTTCCTTTTGCACTTTTTCGGCAAGCTTGCTCATGGGCAATTCTCTGTGGACGTTCGGCTAAATGAGTGTAGTCAGCAGCGCGCGGTCATCAGCGCTGTATTTCGCGATCTGAATCCAGTGTATACGGCAAATCGAGCACGCTCAGTGTGCTGCCCTCGGCAGAACCGAGGTGGATGCGGCCATCCTGAGCGGCGTCGTCCTGCAGCACTGCAAGCAGTTCGACTGCCTCTGCACTGCGCGCGGCCAGCACCACTTCACCGACGCTGGAGTTGTGCACCGGGGAGAACAGCGGGGTGCCCGGTTCGGGGATTTGCGGGTCTGCGAGTGATAGGCGGTACAGGCGGCGTTTGAGCTTGCCCAGGTACTGCATGCGCGCGACGATTTCCTGGCCGGTGTAGCAGCCCTTCTTGAAGCTGACGCCGCCCAGGGCTTGCAGGTTGATCATCTGTGGAATGAACAGCTCGCGGGTGCTGCCCATGACCTGGCCGACACCCGCACGCACTTGCGCCAGTAACCAGTCATTGAGCGGCGCTTGCGGCAGCTGGCTGGCCACTTGCGCCTGTACGGCTGCGGCCTGGCTGGCGGGAACCCAGAGTTCGGCGCGGCCATCGCTCAGGCGCAGGGCCAGCAACTCGTTGTGGTGCACCACGCTGTCGGCCTCTGCGGCCAGTGGCAGGCCGAGGCTGTGCAGTACTTCATCGCCGCCGCTCAGGCCGATGCGCAGCCAGTCCTGGCTTTCATCGGCGAGTTTGGATTTGCTGAAAACGGCATACTTCTTCAGGTCAGCCAGTTGTGTTTCCAGCAGTTCGCTGGCCATCGCCAGCAGGTAGCCGTCGGCGACGCTGACAATGCGAAAGCTCGACTGCATGCGGCCTTTGGGTGTGCAGCGTGCGCCAAGGCTGGAGTGGTTGTCACTGAGGTAGTTGAGGTTGCAGGTGACTTGGCCCTGAAGAAACTTGCTGGCATCCGGGCCGCGCACGGCGAGGATGCCTTCGTGGCTGAGGGTGCAATAGAACGCGGTATCGGCCATGGTGGATTGGGTATCGCTGGAGAAAAGTTAGGGGGCTCATCATAGAGTGCGCCTCGCGCCTTGTCAGCGCTTGCGCTTGACTCGTTGCAGGAATAACCGCCCGGCTGACGAGTGCGGTCAACAGCAGGGCTTTTCCCCGTATACTGCGCGCCTTGTTTATGGCCTGCCATCCGTGGCGGCCACCTTGCAGGCCGTCGCTGCGCGACGTTAAAAATTGTTCCAGACAATTTTTATGGCCTGCCATCTTTGCCGGCCATGCCTCTGGCCGTCGCTGAACGACGCTAAAAATGGCGTAATGCCATTTCCAAGGAGCTGATCCGTGGTTGATGAAGTAGAACTCAATCGTCTTTTCTGGCACAGCCGCCGCGGCATGCTGGAGCTGGATGTACTGCTGGTGCCTTTTGTTCGTGAAGTCTACCCGCACCTTGATGAGGAGGATCGCGAGCGCTATCGCAAGCTCCTCGAGTGCGAGGATCAGGACATGTTCGGCTGGTTTATGCAGCGCGGCGAGCCGGAAGATGCCGACCTTAAACGCATGGTTCGGATGATCCTGGATCGTGTCCAGCCCAAATGACGGGTTTGAGTGTCAGTGGCAGCCATCGCGCTGGCTGCTGGCCGCGTATGCCCTGATCCAGGCGCTGGCGCTGCTCAGTCTGGGCATGGTGGTCATGCCGCTGTGGGCGCATCTGTTGGGTGCGCTGTTCTGTTTGGCCCATGCACTGTGGGTATTGCCGCGGCAGGTGCTGCTTAATCGACCCTCGGCTTACCGGGCGTTACGTTGCAACAGTGATGGCTGGCAGGTGTACAGCGCTGCGCGGGGCTGGCAGGCCATCGAGTTGCACCCCGATAGCCTTGCGTTACCCCTTATCGTGTTGTTGCGCTTTCGTCTGGCTGGGCAGCGCCGTGTGCGTTCACTGTGCATTGCCCGCGACAGTCTGGGTCGTGATCAGCATCGACGCCTGCGGGTGCGCCTGAAATTCAGTCGCCATAGGTGGGCGGCAGCAGGATAGTGTCCCTGGCTTCAGCCAGTTGCTGCGGGTAGTCCAGGGTGTAATGCAGGCCACGGCTTTCGTGGCGCTGCATGGCTGAGCGAATCATCAATTCGGCAACCTGGGCCAGGTTACGCAGCTCGATCAGGTCACGGCTGACCTTGTAGTTGCTGTAAAACTCGTCGATTTCATCGAGCAGCAGGCGCACGCGGTGCTCGGCCCGTTGCAGGCGCTTGTTGGTGCGCACGATGCCAACGTAGTCCCACATAAAGCGGCGCAGCTCGTCCCAGTTGTGCGCAATGATCACGTCCTCGTCCGAGTCGGTCACCTGGCTGGCGTCCCAGTCGGGCAGCGCTGACGGTGCTTTCACCTGATCCAGCTGGGCGACGATGTCCGCCGCTGCCGAGCGGGCATAGACGAAGCATTCAAGCAGCGAGTTGCTGGCCATGCGGTTGGCCCCGTGCAGGCCGGTGAAGCTGGTCTCGCCGATGGCATACAGGCCGGGAACGTCGGTTTGGCCATTCTCGCCGACCAGCACGCCACCACAGGTGTAATGCGCAGCAGGTACTACTGGGATCGGTTCTTTGGTGATGTCGATGCCGAAGTCCAGGCAGCGCTCGTACACGGTAGGGAAGTGCGCTTTCACAAAGTCAGCCGGTTTGTGGCTGATATCCAGAAATACGCAGTCGATCCCCAGGCGTTTCATCTCATGGTCGATGGCGCGGGCAACGATGTCGCGTGGGGCCAGTTCGGCGCGCTCATCGAAGCGCGGCATAAAGCGTTCGCCATTGGGCAGTTTGAGCAGTGCGCCTTCACCGCGCAGTGCTTCGGTGATCAGGAAACTCTTCGCCTGTGGGTGGTAAAGGCAGGTGGGGTGGAACTGGTTGAACTCCAGGTTTCCGACCCGGCAACCAGCGCGCCAGGCCATGGCGATTCCATCACCGCAGGCGCCATCGGGGTTGCTGGTATAGAGGTAAACCTTGGCGGCGCCGCCGGTGGCCAGAATCACGAAGCGCGCACTGTAGGTGTCGACCTCGCCGCTGGTGCGGTTGAGCACATAGGCGCCCAGGCAGCGCTGGCCTTCCAGGCCAAGCTTGCGTTCGGTGATCAGGTCGACGGCGACGCGCTGCTCCAGCAATTCAATATTGTTGCGCTGTTTGGTCTGTTCCAGCAGGGTATTGAAGATCGCCGCGCCGGTGGCGTCGGCCGCGTGGATGATGCGCCGGTGGCTGTGGCCGCCTTCGCGGGTCAGGTGGAATTCGAAGCCGCCGTCTTCGCGGGCGTGCTCATCGTCGCGGGTAAAGGGCACGCCCTGGTCGATCAGCCATTGGATGGCTTCACGGCTGTGCTCCACGGTGAAGCGCACCGCATCTTCACGGCACAGGCCGCCACCGGCATTGAGGGTGTCGGCAACATGCGATTCGACGGTGTCGGTGTCATCCAGCACCGCGGCCACGCCACCCTGGGCCCAGTAGGTGGAACCATTGGACAGGTTGCCCTTGCTCAATACGGCAATGCGCAGGTGCTCTGGCAGCGTGAGGGCCAGGGTCAGGCCGGCTGCGCCGCTACCGATAACCAGAACGTCGTGTTGATAGTGTTGGCTCATGTCCGAATTCCGCGAAAAGCGGTCTCTAGTATATCGAGGGGGTGAGCGGCACAATAGCCGGCTTATGACCAAGTACGTTACTCGGGAACTTTTTAAGAGTTCTGGGTTCCATAGGCGGTTGTTTTGGTGGAAATTCGCCTTTCAGGCGTTTTTGTAACGGGCCTGCGGTTTTGTTGCCTGAACGCAGGTGATCCAGACTACCGACGCAGCAGTGGAGTCCCTTTGCTGCGCTGTTCCGTGCAGGGCTTACGGTGTTCTGCAGGAAGCTTGTTTGAAGGAGAGAACTTTTGCGCAATGCCCAAGTCTACGTTGGTAGGCCGATTCAAGGGTTGGTGTTGCACTCCTTCAAACCTAATGAGGAGTTTTCATGCTAACCCAGGAAGAAGATCAGCAGCTGGTCGAGCGCGTGCAGCGTGGCGATAAGCGGGCGTTCGATCTGTTGGTGCTGAAATATCAGCACAAGATTCTCGGGTTGATCGTGCGTTTTGTGCATGACACCCATGAGGCACAGGATGTGGCGCAGGAAGCCTTCGTCAAGGCATATCGGGCGCTGGGCAACTTTCGTGGTGACAGTGCGTTTTATACCTGGTTGTACCGCATCGCCATCAACACGGCGAAGAACCACCTGGTTTCCCGTGGTCGGCGGCCGCCAGACAGTGATGTGAGTGCAGAGGATGCCGAGTTCTATGATGGTGATCATGCCCTCAAGGACATCGAGTCACCGGAGCGTGCGCTGTTGCGCGACGAGATCGAAGCCACGGTGCACCGCAGCATTGAGCAATTGCCAGAAGATTTACGCACAGCGCTAACCTTGCGTGAATTTGATGGTCTGAGTTACGAAGACATTGCCAGCGTCATGCAGTGTCCGGTTGGTACTGTGCGTTCGCGAATTTTCCGGGCGCGTGAGGCCATTGATAAATCCCTGCAACCTTTGTTGCAGTAAGCCTAAAGACAGCGGCGTCAGCCAAGAGAGGAACCGCCATGAGTCGTGAAACCCTGCAGGAATCGCTGTCCGCGGTGATGGATAACCAAGCGGATGAATTGGAACTGAGGCGCGTGCTGGCGGCCAGCGATGACCCTGAACTGCGTGCCACCTGGTCGCGTTACCAGATTGCCCGCGCTGTGATGCACAAAGAGCTGCTCGAGCCGCGCCTGGATATTGCGGCTGCTGTCTCGGCTGCTCTGGCGGATGAGCCCGTGCCTGCGGCAAGCCAGGCACCGCGTGGCCCTTGGCGCACCGTTGGGCGTCTGGCGGTTGCGGCGTCGGTCACGGTCGCTGTTCTGGCGGGTGTGCGTTTCTACAATCAGGACGACATCACCGGAACGCAGTTGGCTCAACAGGCGTCTCAGCCGGTGCTGAATATTCCGCAAGTCAGTGGCCCAGCCATGCTGGCAGGCTTTAATACTTCTGCAGAGCAGGCCGCTCCGGCTGCCAGTGCAGTGGGCGAAGGCCAGCCGGGTTGGCATGAGCAGCGTCTACCCGCCTATCTGCGTCAGCATGCGCAGCAGGCCGCCATGGGCACTAACGAAGGCGCGCTGCCCTATGCGCGTGCAGCTAGTCTGGAAAATCGTTAACTGCTCTTCGGTTAAGGAGTCGCATGCGCTTTATTCCTTTAAGCGTTCTACTGTTGGGCAGCTGCCTGGTGCTGCCGGCAGTGGCTGATGATGGTGCTGCGCTGTTGCAGCGTTTGGTCGATGCTGAGCGCACGCAAAGTTTCAACGGCACCTTCGTTTATGAGCGTAATGGCAGTTTTTCCACGCACAGCATTTGGCATCAGGTTGGTGGTGATGGCACTTTGCGTGAACGCCTGCTGCAGCTTGATGGTTCTGCCCAGGAGGTGCTACGTGTCGATGGTCGTGTGCAGTGCGCCAGTGGTGCGCTGGCCGATCAGTTGATTGACAGCCAGTTGTGGCCAACCCGTGAACTGGATGCCGCGCAACTGAGTGAATGGTACGAGTTGCGCGTTCTGGGTGACTCGCGCGTGGCAGGTCGTGCTACCCGCGTGCTGGCGCTAGTGCCCCGTGACCAGCATCGTTATGGCATTGAACTGCACCTTGATCAGCAGACCGGTCTACCGCTCAAGTCCCTGTTGGTCAACGACAAGGGGCAGTTACTCGAACGTTTCCAGTTCACCCATCTGCAAGCAGAAGTACCCGCCGATGCGAATCTGCAGCCTGGTGCGGGCTGCAGGCCTGTGCGGTTGTCGCCGGCCCAGGCTGAATTGGCTGAGGCTTGGCGTTCGGATTGGCTGCCGCCCGGCTTTAGCTTGAATTCTGTGACTCAACGCCGCAGCCCTGCCTCGGATGAGCCGGTTGCCTGCCAGGTGTATGGTGATGGTCTGGCGCGTTTCTCGGTATTTATGGAGCCCCTGCGCGGCGCTGCAGTTGAAGATGTGCGTACTCAGTTAGGCCCGACCGTGGCCGTATCACGGCGGCTGAAAACCGCAGATGGTGATGTCATGGTGACTGTTGTGGGTGAAATCCCGCTGGGTACCGCCGAGCGGGTCGCGTTGTCGATGCGTTCGACCGCCGAGGTTGCCCCGTGATTGAAGAGCAGGGGCGGGTGATCGCTGTTGAGACCGGTGCGGTGTGGGTCGAAACGTTGCGCCAAAGCACCTGCTCAAGTTGCTCGGTCAAGGCTGGCTGTGGTCAGGGCCTGCTTGATCAGTTGGGTATGTCCGGCAAGCGTGGTCATGTGCGTGCGTTGTCGGACCTGCACCTGAATGTCGGAGATGCCGTGGTCATTGGTGTCCGCGAAGAATTGCTGGTTCGCGGTTCGTTATTGGTTTATCTGCTGCCATTGTTGGGTTTGTTCGCGGCGGCAGTACTGGCTGAGCAGTTGGCGCTGAGTGAGCCCTGGGTGATTCTTAGCGCGCTGTGTGGTTTTGTTGGGGCTTGTGCTGGCGTGCGTTGGCGCAGTCGGCAGGTCGCAGCGGATCCTGCTTTGCAACCTGTGGTATTGCGTGCCTTGCTTGCCGGGGCTGCCACCTTTTAAGACTTTTGCTGGCCTGATGGGGAGTTGTATGTCGAAGCTTGGTCTGAAATCTTCACTGTCTGCAGTGTTTGCCATGCTGCTCTTGGGGCAGGCGCTGGTTGCCCAGGCAAGCCTGCCGGATTTCACCGAACTGGTTGAGCAGGCCTCACCTGCGGTGGTGAACATCAGTACGCGGCAGAAAATGCCGGAGCGTACGGTTGCTGGGGGCGGGCAGCTCAATATGCCGGATCTGGAAGGCATGCCGCCGATGTTCCGCGAGTTCTTCGAACGCAATATCCCGCAGGTACCACGCGCGCCTGGCGGTGGTCGGCAGCGCGAGGCCCAGTCGCTTGGCTCGGGCTTTATCATTTCCGCTGATGGCTACGTGCTAACCAACAACCACGTGATTGCCGATGCCGATGAAATCATCGTGCGCCTGTCGGATCGCAGTGAGCTTGAAGCCAAGCTGGTGGGCACTGATCCGCGCAGTGACGTGGCCTTGCTCAAGGTCGAAGGTCAGGGCTTGCCAACCGTCAAACTGGGCAAGTCTGAAGACCTCAAAGTGGGCGAGTGGGTGCTGGCTATCGGGTCGCCGTTTGGCTTCGATCATTCGGTGACCGCCGGTATCGTCAGCGCCAAGGGTCGTAGCCTGCCAAATGAGAGCTATGTGCCGTTCATCCAGACGGACGTGGCCATCAACCCGGGTAACTCCGGTGGCCCGCTGTTCAACCTGGCCGGTGAAGTGGTCGGCATCAACTCGCAGATTTTCACCCGTTCCGGCGGTTTTATGGGCTTGTCGTTCGCCATTCCCATGAGCGTGGCGATGGATGTGGCTGATCAGCTCAAGGCTGATGGCAAGGTCAGTCGTGGCTGGTTGGGGGTGGTGATTCAGGAAGTGAACAAGGATCTGGCCGAATCGTTCGGGCTGGATAAACCGGCTGGTGCGCTGGTGGCTCAGGTGCTGGAAGACGGGCCTGCTGCCAAGGGCGGCCTGCAGGTGGGGGATGTGATCCTCAGTCTGGATGGCAAACCAATCATCATGTCGGCGGATTTGCCGCACCTGGTCGGTGCTCTCAAGCCCGGCTCCACGGCTGAGCTGGATGTGGTGCGTGACGGTGCGCGCAAGAAGCTGAAACTGAGCATTGGTGCGTTGCCGGAAGAGGGCGATGCATTGGCCGGCACCGCGGCGCCGGGTGTGGAGCGCAGCAGCAACCGTCTCGGCGTCAAGGTGGTTGAGTTGACTGCTGAACAGAAGAAAACCCTTGATCTGAAGGGTGGCGTGGCAATCTCCGAGGTACAGGATGGTCCTGCTGCGCTGATCGGCCTGCGTCCCGGCGATGTGATCACTCACCTGAACAATCAGGCGATCAACTCGGCCAAGACCTTTACCGAGGTGGCGCAAGCGCTGCCGAAGAACCGCTCGGTATCGATGCGCGTCTTGCGTCAGGGACGTGCCAGCTTTATCACCTTCAAGCTGGCGGACTGATACGGTCAGTGGCGTAAAGGGCGACTTCGGTCGCCCTTTTGCTTAGCGCTATTGAGATTGTGTCGCAGGCGGTTAAGTGCCCGGCTCCCCTATCCAGTAACGCGGCCTTGATGACGCGCCAGGCGGCTTTCAGGTACACTTCGCGGCTATTTTCGGCGGGCAGTCGCCTGCGACCTTTTTGAGTGTTGATCCGTGAGTGATTTGAGTCATATCCGCAATTTCTCCATCATCGCCCACATTGACCATGGCAAGTCGACCCTGGCTGACCGGTTTATCCAGATGTGTGGCGGCCTGGCTGACCGTGAGATGGAAGCCCAGGTGCTGGACTCCATGGACCTTGAGCGCGAGCGCGGGATCACCATCAAGGCGCACAGCGTAACCCTGTACTACAAGGCCCGTGACGGCGTTACCTACCAGCTGAACTTCATTGATACCCCCGGTCACGTTGACTTCACCTATGAAGTCAGCCGTTCCCTGGCTGCCTGTGAAGGTGCACTGCTGGTGGTTGATGCCGGGCAGGGCGTGGAAGCACAGTCGGTGGCCAACTGCTACACCGCTATCGAGCAAGGCCTCGAAGTGATGCCGGTGCTGAACAAGATCGATTTGCCCCAGGCCGAACCCGATCGGGTGAAAGAAGAGATTGAGAAGATCATCGGTATTGATGCCACCGATGCCGTGACCTGCAGTGCCAAGACAGGCCTGGGTGTGGATGAGGTGCTTGAGCGGCTGGTGCAGACCATTCCCGCGCCGACCGGTGAAATTGATGCGCCGCTGCAAGCACTGATCATTGACTCCTGGTTCGATAACTACTTGGGCGTAGTCTCCCTGGTGCGTGTGCGTCAGGGCCGGGTGAAAAAGGGTGACAAGATTCTGGTCAAGTCCACTGGCAAGGTACACCTGGTCGACAGCGTTGGTGTGTTCAACCCGAAACACACTGCTACCGCCGACCTAAAGGCCGGTGAAGTGGGCTTTATCATCGCCAGCATCAAGGACATTCATGGTGCGCCGGTGGGCGATACCCTGACCCTGAATTCGACGCCAGACGTCGAAGTACTGCCGGGTTTCAAACGTATCCAGCCGCAGGTCTACGCCGGCCTGTTCCCGGTCAGCTCGGATGATTTCGAAGACTTCCGCGATGCCCTGCAGAAACTCACGCTGAACGACTCGTCGCTGCAATATTCACCGGAAAGTTCCGATGCTCTGGGCTTTGGCTTCCGTTGCGGTTTCCTCGGCATGCTGCATATGGAGATCATTCAGGAACGCCTGGAGCGCGAATACAACCTGGATCTGATCACCACGGCGCCAAGCGTAATCTTCGAAGTGGCGCTGAAAAACGGCGAGACGATCTACGTCGATAACCCGTCCAAACTTCCGGACGTGTCGTCGGTAGAAGACTTCCGCGAGCCGATCGTCCAGGCCACGATTCTGGTGCCGCAGGAACACCTGGGTAACGTGATTACCCTGTGTATCGAGAAACGCGGTGTACAGCGTGACATGCAGTTCCTCGGTTCCCAGGTTCAGGTTCGCTACGACCTGCCGATGAACGAAGTGGTGCTCGATTTCTTCGACCGCCTGAAGTCCACCAGCCGCGGCTATGCGTCGCTGGATTACCATTTTGATCGCTACCAGTCGGCCAATCTGGTCAAGCTGGATGTGTTGATCAACGGTGACAAGGTCGATGCGTTGGCGCTGATCGTGCACAAGGACAACGCCCATTACAAAGGCCGGCAGTTGACCGAGAAGATGAAAGAGCTGATTCCTCGGCAGATGTTCGATGTGGCGATTCAGGCGGCCATCGGTGGCCAGATCGTCGCGCGGACTACGGTCAAGGCGCTGCGCAAGAACGTACTGGCCAAATGCTATGGCGGTGACGTCAGCCGTAAACGCAAGCTGCTGGAAAAGCAGAAAGCCGGTAAAAAACGCATGAAGCAGGTCGGTAACGTGGAAATTCCACAGGAAGCCTTCCTCGCGGTGCTCAGGTTGGATAGTTAGGTCCTATGTCGCTAAATTTCCCGCTGTTGCTGGTTATCGCCGTCGCCGTTTGTGGTGTGCTGGCGTTGTTCGATCTGGTCTTTCTGGCGCCACGGCGACGGGCGGCTATTGCCACCTACCAGGGGCAAGTCAGCGAGCCTGACGAGAAAGTGGTGGAGCGCCTGAACAAGGAGCCGCTGCTGGTGGAGTACGGTAAATCGTTCTTCCCGGTGCTGGCGATTGTCCTGGTGCTGCGCTCGTTTCTGGTCGAACCGTTCCAGATTCCATCGGGGTCGATGAAGCCGACGCTGGAAGTGGGCGACTTTATTCTGGTCAACAAATTCGCCTATGGCATTCGTCTGCCGGTGCTGGACACCAAGGTGATTGAGGTGGGTGATCCGCAGCGCGGTGATGTGATGGTGTTCCGCTACCCCAGCGATCCGAACATCAACTACATCAAGCGTGTGGTCGGCCTGGCAGGTGACCGGATTGCCTACAGCAGCGACAAGCGTCTGACCATCAACGGTGAATTGGTCGCTCAGCAACTGATCGGTGACGAACCCGGCAGTTTGGGCAGTGCGACGCTGTACAGCGAGAAACTCGGTGAGGCAGAGCACCAGATTCGTAAGGAAATGCAGCGTTATCGGGTTGAACCGGGGCGTGAATGGGTGGTGCCGGATGGCTACTACTTCATGATGGGCGACAACCGCGACAACTCCAACGACAGCCGTTACTGGAATGATCCAGCTATCCCCAAACCCTTGCTGGGCATGGTGCCGGACCAGAACATTGTCGGTAAAGCCTTCGCCATCTGGATGAGCTGGCCGGATCCGAAGTCGCGCAACCTGCCGAACTTCTCCCGCGTAGGCCTGATTCACTGATCTGTTGACGACTTTGCGACGCTGTTAAATACAGCGTCGCAGGCTATATATAGTCTTGCCTGCAGCCGTAACGGCTTCTACATAACTCGAATTTGGGGACAAGTATGAAATCTGCGCATTCGCAAAAAGGGATGTCGATTTTAAGTTGGCTAATGGTTTTGGCCTTGGTTGCGTTTTTTGCCAGTGCGGCTTTCAAGGTGTTGCCACATTACTTCGACTATATGTCGATGGAAAAACTGATTACTTCGGTTGAAACCGACAAGGCTGCCAACATTCGCAGCATTAACGAGTTTTATAGCCATGTCAGCAAGGGCATGCAGGTCAACAGCATTCGTGATCTGAACCTTCAGGATGCCTTGAAGATTAAAGTGGAAAACAATGAGTTCAAGGCTCACCTGAAGTACGAGAAACGTGAGCCATTGATCCAGAACATTGATCTGGTCGTGCGCTTTGACAAAGAATTTCGTGTGCGCATGCCGTGAGTGTTTCGTTAGCCCGCCTTGAGCGTCAGCTCGGTTACACCTTCAAGGACCAGGAATTGATGATCCTGGCACTGACCCACCGCAGTTTTGCCGGGCGTAATAATGAGCGCCTGGAGTTTCTCGGTGATGCCATCCTCAACTTCGTTGCCGGCGAAGCGCTATTCGAGCGCTTTCCCCAGGCGCGCGAAGGCCAGCTGTCACGTTTGCGTGCGCGCTTGGTAAAAGGTGAAACCCTGGCTGTGCTGGCCCGTGGTTTTGATCTTGGCGAGTACCTGCGCCTGGGCTCCGGTGAGCTGAAAAGCGGTGGTTTTCGCCGTGAGTCGATTCTTGCTGACGCCCTGGAAGCCCTGATCGGGGCTATTTATCTGGATGCCGGCATGGAGGCGGCTCGCGAGCGCGTGCTGGCCTGGTTGACCAACGAACTGGACAGCCTGACCCTGGTCGACACCAATAAGGATCCGAAAACCCGCCTGCAGGAGTTTCTGCAGTCGCGTGGTTGTGAGCTGCCGCGCTATGAAGTGGTGGATATTCAGGGTGAACCGCATTGCCGGACATTTGTCGTGGAATGCCAGGTAACCCTACTCAATGATAAAACCCTGGGGCAGGGTGCCAGCCGGCGTATTGCCGAGCAGGTGGCCGCTGCGGCCGCGCTGATTGCTCTGGGTGTGGAGAATGGCAATGACTGATTCACCTGTTACACGCTGTGGCTATGTCGCCATCGTTGGCCGGCCCAACGTGGGCAAGTCGACGTTGCTTAACCACATTCTTGGCCAGAAGCTCGCGATCACCTCGCGCAAGCCGCAGACCACGCGGCACAACATGCTCGGGATCAAGACCGAGGGGGAGGTGCAGGCGATCTATGTCGACACCCCCGGTCTGCACAAGAACAACGAGAAAGCACTCAACCGCTACATGAACAAGAACGCCTCGTCGGCGCTGAAAGACGTCGACGTGGTGATTTTCGTGGTTGATCGCACCCGCTGGACGGATGAAGACCAGATGGTGCTTGAGCGTGTTCAATATGTTGAAGGCCCGGTGATTCTGGCGATCAACAAGACCGATCGGCTGGAAGACAAGGCCGAGCTGATGCCGCACCTGGAGTGGCTGGCTCAGCAGCTGCCAAAGGCCGAGATCGTGCCGGTGTCCGCGCAGCAGGGGCATAACCTCGACACCCTGGAAAAACTGGTGGGCGAACGTTTGCCGGAGGGTGTGCACTTCTTCCCGGAAGATCAGGTCACCGACCGCTCCAGTCGTTTCTTCGCTGCCGAACTGGTGCGCGAGAAGATCATGCGTCAGCTCGGTGCCGAGTTGCCGTACCAGATCACCGTGGAGATCGAAGAGTTCAAGCGCGACGGGCGCATCCTGCATATCCATGCGCTGATTCTGGTCGAGCGTGACGGGCAGAAGAAGATCATCATTGGTGACAAGGGCGAGCGGATCAAACGCATCGGTCAGGAAGCACGCAAGGACATGGAGGTGATGTTCGACTCCAAGGTCATGCTCAACCTCTGGGTCAAGGTCAAAGGTGGCTGGTCCGATGACGAACGCGCCCTGCGTTCCCTGGGTTACGACGATATCTGATCCGTCTGCGGGCGCCTTGTGCGCCCGCTCCTTCGAGTAAGGCCCATGCTCGCCCTCAGCCTGCCCGCTTATGTGTTGCACAGCCGTGCTTATCGTGAAAGCAGCGCGCTGGTGGATTTTCTTACTCCGCAAGGCCGACTGCGCGCCGTATTGCGCGGTGCCAGGGGCAAGGCGGGTAGCCTGGCGCGGCCTTTTATTCCCCTGGAAGCCGAATTTCGCGGGCGCGGTGAGCTGAAAAATGTCGGCTGCCTGGAGCCTGCCGGTATTCCCAATCTGCTGGTGGGCGAGGCGCTGTTCAGCGGCCTCTATCTCAACGAATTGCTGATCCGCTTGCTGCCCGCCGAAGACCCGCATCCGGTGATCTTCGAGCATTACGCCATGACCGTATTGGCCTTGGCCGAAGGACGCGCGCTGGAGCCGTTGCTGCGCTCGTTTGAATGGCGTTTGCTGGATGAGCTGGGCTATGGTTTCGCCCTGGATCTGGACTCTGAGGGCCAGCCCATAGTCGCCAGCGGCATGTATCGATTGCACACCGAAACCGGGTTGGTACCAATTGGCCAGTTACAGCCAGGCGCCTTTCAGGGCGCCGAGTTGCTGGCTATGGCTGAAGCCGACTGGACCGCGCCGGGTGCTTTGGCCGCTGCCAAACGTCTTATGCGCCAGGCTTTAGCCCCTCATTTAGGCGGTCGACCGCTGGTCAGCCGTGAACTGTTTATGACGCTCAAGGAGCCAAGCCGTGACTGATGCCAATCGTATTCTGCTGGGTGTGAACATCGACCATGTGGCCACCCTGCGCCAGGCCCGTGGAACTCGCTATCCCGACCCGGTCAAGGCCGCGCTGGACGCCGAGGAGGCCGGTGCCGATGGCATTACCGTGCACCTGCGTGAAGACCGTCGGCATATCCAGGAGCGCGATGTGCGCCTGCTCAAGGAGGTCATGCAAACGCGGATGAACTTCGAAATGGGCGTGACCGAGGAAATGCTCGCTTTCGCCGAAAGCATTCGCCCTGAGCACGTCTGCCTGGTGCCGGAAACCCGTCAGGAACTGACCACCGAGGGTGGTCTGGATGTGGCCGGGCAGGAAGCGCGGATTCGCGCAGCAGTCGAGCGCCTGAGCAAGATTGGTTGTGAAGTGTCGCTGTTTATCGATCCGGACCCACAGCAGATCGAGGCGTCCAAGCGCGTCGGCGCCCCGGCCATCGAGCTGCACACCGGCCGTTATGCCGATGCCCATACCCCGGAAGAGGCGGCACGTGAGCTGGCGCGGATTCGCGACGGCGTAGCCTGTGGTTTGCAGCACGGATTGATCGTTAATGCCGGCCATGGCCTGCACTACCACAACGTCGAGCCGGTGGCGGCGATTGCCGGGATCAACGAGCTGAATATCGGCCACGCCCTGGTGGCCCATGCGCTGTTTGTCGGCTTTAAGCCGGCGGTGGCAGAGATGAAGGCGCTGATCGTCGCGGCGGCCAACCGCGGTTGATGATGCCGGGTGGATGGCTGCAGCCATCCACCCGTTAAGGTTTGCGTGCGATCAGCACCGCGCGGTTTGGCGCCGGCAGGCCTTCTACGGTGCGGCTATGGTCGGCCGGGTCGAGGAATTCGGGCAGTGACTGGAAGCGCATCCACTCGGTCGAGCGTTGTTCCTCGACCGAAGTGGTGCTGACATCCACACAGCGCACATCAACAAAGCCAGCGCGGCGCAGCCACAGTTCCAACGCCGGCACCGAAGGCAGGAACCAGACGTTACGCATCTGCGCATAGCGGTCTTCGGGTACCAGCACTTGCTGCGCGTCGCCTTCCACCACCAGGGTTTCCAGCACCAGTTCGCCATCCTTGACCAAGCAATCCTTGAGGTCGATCAAGTGATCGATGGGCGAGCGACGGTGATACAGCACACCCATGGAAAACACCGTGTCGAAGCCTTGCAGCTTGCTCGGCAGTTCCTCGAATGCCAGCGGCAGGTGCCAGGCGGGCAGGTCGGGCAGGTAGTTCTTCATCGCCAGAAACTGGCAGAGAAACAGCCAGTTGGGGTCGATGCCGATCACGCTGTCCGCGCCGGCGCCGAGCATGCGCCACATGTAGTAACCGTTACCGCAGCCGACATCCAGTACCCGTTTGCCCTTGAGGTCGAGGTAGGGGGCGACGCGGTGCCACTTCCAGTCCGAGCGCCATTCGGTGTCGACATGCACACCAAACAGGTGAAATGGCCCTTTGCGCCAGGGGATCAGGCCCTGTAGGGCGGTTTTCAGCGCGCTACGGGTTGCTTCATCGCAGGCACCGTCGAAGCTGAAGCTGTGCAGCAGTTCCAGCTGTTCGACGTTCAGCTCCGGCAGGGCCTGTACCGCGCCATACCAGCGCGGCAGGTCGCCATGGCCGATGGCCAGTTTGGCGTCGATCTGCCCAGGCAGGTCGGCTGCCCAGTCTTGCAGTGGGGTGCCGGCAAGGGTGGCTTGCAGGGCGTCGAGGTCGAGGCGGCTGATCATGGCAGGGCAATCATCGAGGCGAAATTAAGGCACTGGAACCACGGCACGACCTGGCTGAAGCCCGCAGCCAGTAAGCGTTCGCGGTGCTGCTCCAGGCTGTCGGGGAGCATGACTTTCTCGATGGCGCTGCGTTTCTGGGCGATTTCCAGCTCGCTGTAGCCATTGGCCCGCTTGAAAGCGATATGCAGATCGCCGAGCAAGGCGTGCTGTTCGGCATCTTCGAATTGCAGTTTTTCCGAAAGAATCAGCGCGCCGCCGGGCAGCAGGGCCTGACGAATCCGCGTGAGCAGGTCCAGACGCTGTTCGGGGCGGATAAATTGCAGGGTGAAGTTCAGCGCCACCAGCGAAGTGGGCTGAAAATCGAGGCTGAGAATGTCGGCCTCAATCACCTCAACGGGCAGCAGCTCCTGAAACATCGAGTCCTGCGCGTGCAGGTATTCGCGGCAGCGCTCGACCATGGCGCTGGAGTTGTCCACGGCAATCACCCGGCAATCGTCGATCTGCACATGCCGGCGCAGCGCCTGGGTCACCGCGCCCAGGGAGCTGCCGAGGTCATACAGCACGCTGTGTGGCTGGGCGAACTGACCGGCCAGTACGCCGATGTTCTCGACAATGGTCGGGTAGCCCGGCACCGAGCGTTTGATCATGTCGGGGAAAACCCGCACCACATCTTCGTTGAACACGAAGTCCGGCACCTGGGCCAGGGGTTGGGCGAAAAGACGGTCGGGCTGTTTGCTCACGATGGCTGCGCACTGGTCAATAAAGCCGGGCATTTTAGCCAAGTGCACGGTATAGCCAAACCTTGATTGCCGTTATTGGTCGCAAATCTATATGGCGATGGCTTAGCGGACCTGCTTGAAGGCCGACGCCGCAATCGCCCATTGCCCCAGCCAGTAGCTGAGCATGATCGCCAGGGGTGCCGCCTCGAAGGGCGCGACAAAGCGGTTGATGCCAATCAGGCTGTCGGACAGTACAAACAGCGCGGCACCTACGGCTGCCATCCGCGTGGAGAGTTTGTTCAGGTCTTGCTGACCAAGGCGGGCGAGAGCGCGCCAGAGCATGGCGCTGATGGCCAGGGCGTAACAGGCTACTGGGATCAGCAGCGGTCCCAGATCTGCACTGGCGAGGATGGCAAACATCGCCCCGCCCGTGACCAGGGCCAGCAGCAACGCCAGCCAGGCGGGGTGTTTGCAGTCGCTAAAATAGGCACGCAAGTAGGCCAGGTGGGCTAGCAGGAAGGCGCCCAGGCCGAAGACGAACAGATCCGCCGGCCAGTCGAGCAGAATATCGCCTGCCAGTGAAGCGACCAGGCCGAGGCTGATCCAGCGTCGGTACACGCCATTGGGGGCTGTTCGCAGCCACAGCAACAGGGCGATGACCGGGATGCCCTTGCTGAGCAGGCCCAGTTCATTCAGGCCGCTGAGCCGTGCATAGAGAAATACGGCAGCGCCCAGCAAACCCAGCAGCAGATAACGCATGGCCTTGTCCTTGATGCTCGAAAAGCCAGCACTATGGCGCGTCGCCGATTAACTGACCACGCCGTGGATGCCACTTAGGTCAGCATTTCGCGCCAGTGGCAGCAGGCTGTTGAAAAGCTACCTACGTTGCCATCGCTGCGTTAAAAACAGGCTCTGGCTGCCTCGCCTAGGTTTTTCAACGGCCTGCTAGCGAGCTTTGATTGTGCAGTTGAAGCGCTGTGCCGGAACTACACCGACTTCCCAGGGGCGTTCGTAGGTCAGGATCAATTGGCCTTCGCCGGCCTGCGCGACCTCGAAACGCCAGGTGGAAACCCCGGCACTGCCGACCAGGCCGGCGTCTTCCGGGTTGCTGTAGACCTCGGGGCCGAGGCTTTTCAGCACTTGTGGTGCGGAGTCGCGCAGCAGCCAGCGGAAACCGGTGGTGGGGTTGCTTGGCAGGCGCAGGTTGAATTGCTGGCCGACCTGCAGCGACAGCGGGCATTTGCTTTGCTGTTTCTGCTCCAGGGTCACGCTGCTGGGCGTTTGCGCGCAGGCAGCGAGCAGTGCAAGGCTGAATACCACTGTCAGGCGGAGGGCAAGCATGGTGAGCTCCTGGCGAATGTCGAGGCTGCCAGCATAGCTGTTAGGGCTGCTGCGCGGGAGCCTGTGTAGCGAACGTCGCCCGCAGTGGCGCGCGCAAGTGCTGGGCATACTCGTCGATCAGCGGTGTGAGCAGGGCAAAGCATTCGTGCGGTGCCAGGCGTATTACGCGGCTGTCGATCAGTTCATGCTCCAGGCGCTGCAGTACCTGTTGTAAAGACGTACCGACGGGCGATTGTTCCAGCTCCTGGCAGAGCTGCTGAATCTGCTGCTTCAGGTTTGGCGGGCATTGACTGTAGTTGGCCGCCCGCACGCTCAGACCGCGCAGGCGGGCAAGGTTTTCCAGGCCATGGCAGGCCTGGGCGATGCCCTCTAGGTGTTGGTTGCCAGCCTGATACAGGCGGGCTTCGAGTGTTGCGATCACCGCCAGCAAGCCATCGATAACCTGGCAGTGCGCGGCAAAGTCCGCCGGGTTGCGCCGCAGGCGTGGCCAGTCCTGCTGCAGTGACGCAAGCCCCAGGCTGGGGCCGGGCCAGTTCAGCCAGAGTTGGTCGAGCTGGCGGGCCAGGGTATTGCGCTGGCTGGTGCTGGGGAGGTCCTGTTGAGCGCCCAGTCCACGGTGTTTCTGCAGGCTCTGCAGCAGGTCGATGCTGCGTTGCAGCAATGCAGCCTGCAGCTCGTTGAGATGCTGTTGGTGGCGCTTGTCGGCGAGTTGGCTGAGGAAATGGCCGGTGAGTAACAGCGCCAATGCCAGGGCGAGAGCAATGCTGAGGACCATAAGCGGTTTTCCCATAAACCAGACGGTACTGTGCTCGAGCAAATCCCTTGCCAGGCAATGTTAAAGGCCCGGTTTCAGGTGTTTCGCATGTGCCGGTGAGCAACTCTGTGCCCTGTAATTGGGCGTTTTTAAGGGGGTGGTGAGCTCTTGGTGCGACTGCTGCCCATTTGTCGTGCGGGCTGCAGTTTTACCGGGCAAAGGGTTAAAGTTGCACCTCTGTTTTTCAGGGTTGCACTTTTCATGTTCAACGCGCGTTTGATGCGTCTTGATGACCAGGCCCACGAACACACCCACGACCATCATCAACTGGTGTTGTCGCTGGCCGGGCGTGCCGAGTTCGAAGTGAATGGCCGCGGTGGTGAAGTGTGCCGCATGCGCGCCTGTCTGGTGCCGGGGGATGCTGATCACCAGTTTGCCGGTATCGGTGACAACCGCATGCTGATCATCGATCTGGACGAGCAGGGCATCTCCAGTGAAGACCTGCAGTTGCTGACGGGGCTGTTCGAGACGCCGCGCTACCCGCAGCTGGATGCTGACTTTCAGAACCTGCTGAGCTATGCCGGTGCCGAACTCGAGCGCTATGGCTCCGATCCGTTGCTGGCGCGGGCGCTGGGCGGGGTGCTGCTGCGGGCGTTGCACCTGCGTCTGTTTGGCGAGCCGCAGGCACGGACGTTGGGGCCGCTGAATCTGGAGCGGCTCGACAGTTATATCGTCGAGCACCTGGCGCGGCGCATCAGCGTGGCTGAACTGGCTCAGGTGGCCTGCCTGAGCCCCAGTCATTTCCATGCCCAGTTCAAAGACGCTGTCGGCCTCACGCCGCACCAGTATCTGCTGAAAACCCGGCTTGATCGCGCGGCGCGGTTGCTGCGCGAAAGTGGCTTGCCGCTGATCCGGATAGCCGAGGAATGTGGCTTTTCCAGCCAGAGCGCTTTGACCACGGCGATGCGGCGCTACCTCGGGTTGACGCCCAAGCGTTTGCGCGGCGCTAACTAGGTTGCTGCGCTGACCCTCTAAATACCCTTGCATGACTCAGATGGCTGGATAAGCGTGCTCTTCTGCGGAGGGCCGGCTAAGCTGTGTTGCACACAGATAAAGCTGTGCAAGGGCAAGGATGCTGTTCATATTCAAGTGTGCCCTTAGCGTGCGAGTAGTCTTGATGAGCAAGCATCTATTATTGCGATGGCCGCTGTTGTTGGGCGGGTTGCTGTATGCGCTGTCGTTGCAGGCAGCCGGCCTCTCGGCTGAGCTGGTGGACAGTCAGGGGCAGCCATTGGCCAATGCCGTGCTTACTCTGCGCGGTGCGGCGGGCACGTCCGCAGCTGCAGGTCAGGCCACCATGGACCAGCGCTCACAGCAGTTCGCCCCGAATGTGCTGGCGGTGCGCACCGGTACGGCCGTGTCGTTCCCCAACAGCGACAATATTCGCCATCACGTTTATTCCTTTTCGCTGGCCAAGCGCTTCGAGCTGCGCCTCTATCAGGGTACGCCGAGTGAACCGGTGATCTTCGACAAACCGGGTGTGGTGGTGCTCGGCTGCAATATCCATGACTGGATGGTGGGCTATGTCTATGTCACGGATGATCCCTGGTTTGCCGTCAGTGATGAGCAGGGGCGGCTGAATATTGATCAGCTGCCTGCTGGCAACTACAGCATCAGCCTCTGGCACCCGCAGGCGCCCGACATGTTGCCGCAGGCCGCGGGGGAGGTGCAGGTGAGTGCGGCAGGTAGCCAGCAACGGTTCACCCTGGCCATGCAGGCTCCCGCCAATCCGCCAGCACCCAAGGCGCCAACCAGCGCCTTTGGTGAGGCCTTCAAGAAAGCTCGTGATGCTGCGCAATAGTTTTCAGGCGCGTATTGCCGGCGTACTGGTGCTGTTGCTTCTGGTCGTGGTTGGGGCGCTGTATGTGGCCGTGCAGGCGGCTACCAATGCGGCGGTGCGCAGTCAGGCCGATGAACAGCTGGAAGTCGGTAGCCTGGTGTTTCAGCGCTTGCTGGAGATGCGCGGTAGCCAGTTGCACGATGCGGTGCAGGTGCTGGCAGCGGATTTTGGTTTCAAGGATGCGGTGGCCAGTGGCGACGCGGAAACCATTCGCTCGGCGCTGGCCAATCATGGTGCACGGATCAATGCCAGTGTGGTGATGATGTTGAGCCTGGATGGTCGGCTGGAAGTCAGTACCGATCAGCAGGTCAGTGAACAGACTGCCAAACGCCTGAGTGCCCAAGTGGTGCAGCGTCAGCGCGAAGGCGTGCAGATCTTCCTGATGCCGATTGCCGACAAAATCTATCTGCTGGTGCAGGCCACCGTGACCGCGCCATTGCCGATTGCCCGGGTGATGATGGGCTTTCAGGTGGACACTGCATTTGCGGCCGAACTGCGTGAGTTGACCCATCTGGACCTGACGCTGCTGGCGACTCAGGAGGGGGCCGCGGATATCTGGATCAGCACCCTGATGCCGGCCGAGCGCGAGCAGCTGCGGGTTGCCGTGGGTGGGATGAGTGGTGATGCCATTCGTGTGCTGGGCAGCGAGCAGTACCTCAACCAGAACCTGGTGCTGGCCGTGGGGGATGGCTTCGAGGTGCGAGTATTGCTGCATAAATCCCTCAGCCAGGCGCAGCTGGCCTTTGCCCCGCTGGATCAGAAGATTCTGTTGATTGCGCTGGCGGCCCTGACGGCCTCGCTGGCTGGTGCGCTGCTGCTCGCACGCACGGTTTCCCAGCCTGTACAGCAATTGGCCGGGGTCGCCGAACGGGTACGTCAGGGTGACTACGAGGCGGAATTGGACCTGCAGCGCAGCGATGAGCTGGGGCAGTTGGCCACGGCTTTCAAGGCCATGCAGCAGGGAATTGCCGAGCGTGAGCGGCAGCTGGCGCACAATGCCTTGCATGATCCCCTGACCGGCTTACCCAACCGCACCCTGGCCCTGGAGCGGCTGGGCAGTGCGATAACTGCGCAGCGCAGCACGGCGCTGCTCTACCTGGGGATTGGCAACTTTCGTGCAGTCAATGAAAGCCTCGGGCCGGAAGGCGGCGATCTGGCCCTGCAGCAGATGAGCCGGCGTCTGCAGGCGACTCTGCGCCCCGGCGACAGCGTGGCGCGGATCATCGGCGACGAGTTTCTGCTGTTGCTGGAAAACACCGATAGCGACAGCGCAGTGGGTATTGCCGACAAGGTGCAGCAGTTGTTGCTCAAACCCCTACGCGTTGGCAGTCATGACGTCACCCTGGATTGCCGTATCGGCATAGCCAGTTATCCGGTCGATGGCAACGCCCCAGAGGACCTGCTGCGCCGCGCGGCGATTGCCATGCAGGATGCCGCTGGGCTGGCCAGCCATCTGCAGGTGTATCAGCGTGGTCGTGATGATGCCCAGCAACGACAGATCCGGCTGATCCGTGACCTGCGCCATGCCGCCAGCAAGGGCGAACTGCTGCTGCACTATCAACCGAAACTGGATATCGCCGCCGGCCTGGTGCGGCAAGCTGAGGCCCTGCTGCGTTGGCAGCATCCGGCGCTGGGGATGGTCTCGCCCGGCGAATTCATCCCGCTGGCCGAACGTACCGGCAGTATCCAGTTGCTGACTTCCTGGGTGATCGAAGAAGTCATCCGTCAATTGCGTGAGTGGACTGGCCGCGGGTTGCGTGTGCAGGTGTCGTTGAATATCTCGACTGAGGATCTGCTTGACCCGCAGCTGCCGGCTCGCGTCCGCCAGTTGCTGGACACTTACCAGGTGCCTGCGCAACAGCTGATTTTTGAAATCACCGAAAGCGGGGTGATGCTCAATCCCGAGGTGGCCCTGCAAGTGCTGCATGGGCTGCGCGAGTGTGGTGTCAGCCTGTCGGTGGATGACTTTGGCACGGGCTATTCGTCCCTGGCGCAGCTCAAGCGCATGCCGGTGCAGGAACTGAAGATCGACCAGTCGTTTATCCGTGATCTTGACGATGCCTGCGAAGACGCGGTGATCGTTCGCTCGACCATCGAAATGAGCCATAGTCTGGGGCTCAAGGTGGTGGCCGAAGGGGTCGAGTTCGAGCGCAGCCTGCAATTGCTTGGGCGTTGGCAGTGCGACATCGCCCAGGGTTACCTGATCAGTCGGCCCCTGGCGGCCAAAGCCTTTGAAACCTGGATGGCGCAACACGCGCACGCCACCTCAAGCCTGGTGCATTGAGCATGAATAAACGTTTTTCTTGTGTTGTGCTGTTTCTCGGCCTGCTGAGCCAGCTGGCCTGGGCTGATGGTCGACTGCTGGCCACCGGTGGTGCCAGCAGTATTGAGGGCGCTGCCGGTGGTGGCATCACGCCCTGGGCGGTGCTGTCAGGCTATGGCGAGCGCGGTGAGTGGGGCGCGGATGTGTTTGCCACGCGGGTGGAAACCGGTGACTACCGTCTGGATGTGGCCGGCGTTGGCGTTGCCTTTGATAACCGCGTCGAGCTGTCCTATGCCCGCCAGCGGTTTGATCTGGGTAACCTGGCGCGTGGCCTGAATCTGCCGGAGAACAGCCTGAGCCAGGACATCTTCGGCCTCAAGGTGCGCCTTTTCGGGGACCTGATTTATGACCAGCTGCCGCAGGTGTCGCTGGGTCTCCAACACAAGCGACAGAAGGATTTTCTGATCCCCAGCCTGGTGGGCGCGCAGCGCAGCGAAGACACCGAAGGCTATATCACCGCCAGCCGGCTGATCCTGGGGGGCGCTTTTGGCTACAACCTGCTGCTCAATGGTGGCATTCGCTACAGCCGGGCCAATGAACTGGGCTTGCTGGGCTTTGGTGGCGATCGCCGTGACCGTCATTCCGTGCTCAAAGAGGGCTCCGTCGCCGTGCTGTTCAACCCGCGTTGGGCGCTGGGCGTGGAATACCGTGAAAAGCCGGACAACCTGAATTTTGCCGGGGAAAGTGACTGGGCGGATCTGTTCCTCGGTTATTTCCCCAACAAGCACCTGGCGGTGGTGCTGGCTTATGCGCGGCTTGGAGAAATCGCCACGCTGGATAACCAGGACGGTGTTTATCTGTCCGTACAGGGGAGTTTCTGAGTATGCGCAGTCTGCTGCTGGTCGTTGTGCTCACCCTGGCGGCCTGCGCCCAGCAGCCGGCCAAAGACGACAGCCTGTACCGTGATCTGGGGGAGCAGGCCGGAATTACCCGTATCGTCGAAGGTATGCTGCTGAATATTGCCGGTGATGCACGCATTGTTCGCCACTTCGAGAACATCGACATTGAGCGTCTGCGCGACAAGCTGGTGGAGCAGATCTGCGTCGAGGCCGGCGGCCCCTGCACTTACACCGGCGACAGCATGGAAGAAAGCCACAAAGGCCAGAACCTCACCCCCAGCGATTTCAATGCGCTGGTGGAAAACCTGCAGGATGCAATGACCGCTCAGGGCGTTGCCATACCTGCGCAGAACCGTTTGCTGGCGCGTCTGGCACCGATGCGCGCGCAGGTGATTGATCGCTAGGGTCTGTTGACGTTTCGTTCGCGGCCGCGCCGGAGCCAGTTTTAGCGCGAGGCAAGGCACGAGATGCGAAGTTTAGCCAGCTAAATGAGCCATCGAGAAACGCAGCATCGCGCTAAAACTGGCCCGGCCCTTCGGGTTGTGCGCAAAATCTCGCCATGCGTTGTTGGAGGACTTGGCAAGGGAATAACCATTACCTGCGTCCTCCGCAATCCCCATGGACGGGGGTGAATGCCGCAAGCCCGCCGGGAGCGGGCGCGGCCTAGCCTGGCGAGATTTTTCGCGGCAACGCGGCTCACGACGAAACGTCAACAGACCCTGTAGATCAACGTAACGTCCGCGCAATCGCCTGGATTTCATCATGGTGGCTGATCACCAGGCTGAGTTCGCCGTTCTCCCCAATAAAGTCCTGCGGCGGCATCAGTTTTTGATAGGCAGCCAGCTCTTGCAAGGGCGGCAGCTCGGCATCAGGGGTGCGTTTCTTGATGGCGTGATAGAGCGCCAGGTTGACCAGGTCGAGCAATTGCAGGCTATGTCCGGGGCTGCGTTGCCAGTTGCCGGTGTCGCGAATGATCTCGATATATTCGTTATGTACCGACCATTTCTTCAGCACGATGATGCCGAGTGATTTGCTGTATTCGCGGCACAGCTTGTAATACAGCTCGCTGGAGGGCGTAACGCTTTCATTTCTGAACGCCGAGAGCACGGCGAGGGTGCCCACTTCGCTGAGCAGGCTGGCCAGCAGCGCGTGTTCTGCCGTTACATGGCCTAGCAGACGGGCCAGCATGGCGCAGGTGCTGGCCTTGATCACCAGGCGCTCCCAGGCCTCGACAAATAGCCGCTTGTGCCCCGGGCTGTGCAGGGTAAACAGGCTTTTGATGCTGTGCACCATGGTGATTCGATCGACTTCCAGCATGCCGAGCAGGCCGACTACTTCGTGCAGCGTCTTGGGCGCCAAGGTGTGGCGATACAGCGCGCTGGAGGCATGTTTCATCAGCAGGGCACTGAGGGCCGGGTCGCGGCTGATCAAACGCACCAGGGCATTTAACGAGATAGTCGGGTCACCCAGGGCGCGGCGGATATCCAGGGTGATGGTCGGCAGGCTGGGCAATTGCTCTTCGCCCTGCATCAACTGCGAGACGACACGCCGGTAGATTGAGTAATCGGATGCTTCGCTCAGCAACACACACCTCCTGGCTGCCCTGCATGCAGTCTAGGTCGCCATGTGATGGTTATCAGTGCAGGCGATGGGTGGCGCTGCCAGCTTTCGCGACATCGGCATAAAACAATCGTTTGTGGGAAGTTCCCGGGCCTGGAGGTTTTCGTAAAAACTCCAGAGTTTTTTGTAAGAAGCGCCCATGCCTCTGCAACTAAATTCCGTTCCTTGCTTATGCCATGCACAGTTTTCTGCCGGGCGGATGTCACGGCAGGCTGGTGCAGTTGGGCTACACCTATATACAGACAGTGTTTATTCAAGGGCTTTAACGGGGTGTGCTTGACCCGTTTCGGCGTGTCTGTGGTGGAGTTGGTGACGTCAGCTAGCGGTATGAATACCGCTGGCCGGTGCCTAAATGGATTTTTACGGGCGACTGTCTCATATGGCATGCGCCCGTTGTTGTATTGGGGCTTCAGTTGCCTCGACAGAGGCAAGCGGTTGGGCGGTGGTGAGCGCTGCATGGGGTTTGCAGTTGCCGTTGTCCGTTGCCTGAACCGATTTGCCGCTACAGACGCCCGTTACCGCGGGTGTGGATTGCCACGTGGGCAATGGGGCTACCCCCTGTTGCCGAAATAACAACAATCAAGAGGGGAGCCCCCCAATGACTGCAAATACTCCGATGCTTGTCACCTTTGTGGTGTACATCGCGCTCATGGTGCTGATCGGCCTGTTCGCCTACATGCGCACCAAGAATCTTTCCGACTACATCCTGGGCGGCCGCAGCCTGGGCAGTTTCGTCACCGCGCTGTCGGCCGGTGCCTCAGACATGAGTGGTTGGCTGCTGATGGGCCTGCCTGGCGCCGTGTACCTGTCGGGTCTGTCCGAAGGCTGGATTGCGATTGGTCTGATCGTTGGTGCCTACCTCAACTGGTTGTTTGTGGCTGGTCGTCTGCGTGTGCAGACCGAGCACAACGGCAACGCGCTGACCCTGCCGGATTACTTCACTCACCGTTTTGAAGACAGCAGCCGCGTGCTGCGCATCTTCTCGGCGCTGGTGATTCTGGTGTTCTTCACCATCTACTGCGCTTCGGGCGTTGTCGCCGGCGCTCGTCTGTTTGAGAGCACCTTCGGCATGTCCTATGAGACTGCCCTGTGGGCCGGTGCTGCCGCGACCATCGCCTACACCTTTATCGGTGGTTTCCTGGCGGTGAGCTGGACTGACACCGTGCAGGCCACGCTGATGATCTTCGCCTTGATCCTCACCCCGATTGTGGTGCTGATTGCCACTGGCGGTGCTGATGCGACCTTTGCGGCGATCGAACTGAAAGATGCCACCAGCTTCGACATGCTCAAGGGTGCCACTTTTGTTGGTGTGATCTCGCTGATGGCCTGGGGCCTGGGCTACTTCGGCCAGCCGCACATCCTGGCGCGCTTCATGGCGGCTGACTCGGTGAAGTCGATCCCGGCTGCCCGTCGTATCTCCATGACCTGGATGATCCTGACCCTGGGCGGTGCGGTGGCTGTGGGCTTCTTCGGTATCGCGTACTTCTCTGCCAACCCGGACCTCGCTGGCCCGGTAACCGAGAACCCGGAACGCGTATTTATCGAGCTGGCCAAACTGCTGTTCAACCCGTGGATTGCCGGCATTCTGCTGTCCGCCATTCTGGCTGCGGTGATGAGTACTCTGAGCTGCCAGTTGCTGGTGTGCTCCAGTGCCCTGACCGAAGACTTCTACAAGGCTTTCCTGCGCAAGGGTGCCTCGCAGACTGAGCTGGTCTGGGTCGGTCGTGGCATGGTGCTGCTGATCGCGGTCGTCGCCATCATGCTGGCCGCCAATCCGGAAAACCGTGTACTGGGTCTGGTGTCCTACGCCTGGGCAGGCTTTGGTGCTGCCTTCGGTCCGGTGGTGATTCTGTCCCTGGTCTGGAAGCAGATGACGCGTAACGGCGCCTTGGCGGGCATGCTGGTGGGTGCCCTGACCGTGATCCTGTGGAAGAACTTCCTGGGTCACCTGGGTCTGTATGAAATCATCCCGGGCTTTATCTTCGCCACTGTCGCCATCCTGGTCTTCAGCAAGGTCGGCAATGGTCCGTCCGCCAGCATGATCAAGCGTTTCGACGAAGCTGAGAAAGAATACCAGTCGGTCTGAGTACCGCTGATACAGGGCAATTGACTGGTCGCTCAGTTGCCTCGCGGAGCTTTCCGCGGTTGTGTGCGTGTGACCCGATAGTGCTTCGCCGGCCCACACCTTAGGTGTTGGGCCGGCTTTTTTATGGCACCGTAAAAATCCCCGCGATTCTTTTGCGCTTTGCCTCCGTGGCGCGCTTGGCTAAGGTGGCGGGTGTTGCCACTCGAATTGCCCCTCAAACAGGTTCTGCATGACCCAATCACCGAACAATCCGCTGCACGGCGTAACCCTTGAAGCCATTCTCAATGCTCTGGTGGCACGCTATGGCTGGGATGGCCTGGCGCAGCGTATCGATATTCGCTGTTTCAAGAGCGACCCGAGCATCAAGTCCAGCCTGACCTTTCTGCGCAAGACGCCCTGGGCGCGGGAAAAAGTCGAGGCCCTGTATATTCGCTCGCAAGCACGCCAGTAGGCGCTGAAGAACACTCCGGAAATCTGGCACCCTTGTTGCAATACCTCTGCAAACGCCGCGAAGCGTCAAAAAACCGCGGCCAGTGGAGGTAGTGATGAGCCAGGGTGTTGAATTCAATCGCTTGATGCTGGAGATGCGTTCCATGCAGGCCGACGCCATGGCGCGTCAGAAGCCTGTCACCAGCACGCCTGAACCCGGCGCGCCGAGCTTTTCCGAGATGCTCGGGCAGGCGGTGGGCAAGGTCAACGAAACCCAGCAAGCCTCCAATAAGCTGGCCACAGCCTTTGAAATGGGCACCAGTGGCGTAGATTTGACGGACGTGATGATCGCTTCGCAGAAAGCCAGCGTTTCCTTTCAAGCCATGACCCAGGTGCGCAACAAGCTGGTTCAGGCTTATCAAGACATTATGCAGATGCCGGTTTAAGGGTAGGGCTGAATCATGGCTGAAGCCGTCGCTGCAAACGTACCTGCCACCACCGGTGGCGATGAGCCGAAAAAACCGTTGTTCGGCCTGACCTTTCTGGAAAACCTCTCCGATATGTCGATGTTGCGGCAGATCGGTCTGCTGGTTGGCCTGGCGGCCAGTGTGGCGATCGGTTTTGCCGTGGTGCTGTGGTCGCAGCAGCCGGATTACCGCCCGCTGTACGGCAGCCTCGATGGCATGGATGCGTCCCAGGTAATGGAGACGCTGTCTGCCGCTGATATCAAATACACCGTGGAGCCGAATTCCGGCGCCTTGCTGGTCAAATCCGACGACCTGGCCCGCGCGCGTATGCGTCTGGCGGCAGCTGGCGTTGCGCCGAAGGACAATAGCGTCGGTTTTGAAATCCTCGACAAGGAACAGGGGCTGGGTACCAGCCAGTTTATGGAGGCCACCCGCTATCGCCGTGGTCTGGAAGGCGAGCTGGCCCGCACGGTTTCCAGCCTGAACAACGTCAAGGCCGCCCGGGTACACCTGGCCATTCCGAAGAGTTCGGTATTCGTGCGTGACGAGCGCAAGCCCAGCGCCTCGGTGCTGGTTGAGCTGTATTCCGGCCGTGGCCTGGAGCCCAGTCAGGTGATGGCCATCGTCAATCTGGTCGCCAGCAGCGTGCCGGAAATGGACAAGTCGCAGGTCACCGTGGTCGACCAGAAGGGCAACCTGCTCTCGGATATTCAGGAAATGTCCGAGCTGACCATGGCCGGCAAGCAATTCGACTACAGCCGCCGCATGGAAAGCCTGTTTACCCAGCGCGTGCATAACATTCTGCAGCCGGTGCTCGGCTCGGGTCGCTACAAGGCCGAGGTGTCGGCGGATGTGGATTTCAGTGCAGTGGAATCCACATCGGAAATGTTCAACCCCGATCAACCGGCGCTGCGCAGTGAGCAGTCGGTCAACGAACAACGGACCAGCAGCCAGGCGCCGCAGGGCGTTCCGGGGGCGCTGAGCAACCAGCCTCCGGCTGCCGGCGCGGCGCCACAACAGGCTGGCGCAGCTGCGCCTGCGGTGCCGGGGCCGATTGCGGCCGGGCAGCCACTGCTCGATGCCAATGGTGAGCAGATCATCGACCCGGCCACCGGCCTGCCGATGCTGGCGCCATACCCGGCGGACAAGCGCGAGCAATCCACGCGCAACTTCGAGTTGGATCGTTCGATCAGCTACACCAAACAGCAGCAGGGCCGCCTGCGTCGCCTGTCGGTGGCCGTGGTGGTGGATGACCAGGTCAAGGTCGATGCAGCCACTGGCGAAACCACACGGGTGCCCTGGAGCAGCGACGATCTGGCCAGGTTTACACGTTTGGTGCAGGACTCGGTGGGCTTCGATGCCAGCCGCGGGGACAGCGTCAGCGTGATCAATACGCCATTCTCTGATCAGTTGGGCGAGGAGCTGATCGATATTCCGTTCTACACCCAGCCGTGGTTCTGGGACATCGTCAAGCAAGTGCTTGGGGTGCTGTTTATCCTGATTCTGGTGTTCGGCGTGCTGCGCCCTGTGCTCAACAACATCACCAATGGCGGTAAGGCGCAGGGCGATGGTCGCGATGGCGACGTCGAACTGGGCGAAATGGGCGCGCTGGGTGGCGAGTTGGCCGAGGACCGGGTCAGCCTGGGCGGCCCACAAAGCATCCTCCTGCCCAGCCCGAGTGAGGGGTATGATGCACAACTGAACGCGATCAAGAGCCTGGTTGCCGAAGACCCGGGCCGCGTAGCCCAGGTTGTCAAAGAGTGGATTAACGCCGATGAGTGATAATCGAACTGCCGCTAAACTGAGCAAAGTCGACAAGGCCGCGATTCTGCTGCTGTCGCTGGGCGAGACCGATGCCGCTCAGGTGCTGCGTCACCTGGGGCCAAAGGAGGTGCAGCGCGTCGGCGTAGCCATGGCAGGCATGCGCAATATCCAGCGCGAGCAGGTCGAACAGGTGATGGGCGAATTTGTCGACATCGTCGGTGATCAGACCAGTCTGGGTGTGGGTGCCGACGGTTATATCCGCAAGATGCTCACTCAGGCCCTTGGCGAAGACAAGGCCGGTAGTTTGATCGACCGTATTCTGCTGGGCGGCAGCACCAGCGGTCTGGACAGCCTGAAATGGATGGAGCCGCGTGCCGTCGCCGATGTGATCCGCTACGAACACCCACAGATTCAGGCCATCGTGGTCGCCTATCTTGACCCTGATCAGGCCGGTGAAGTGCTGGGCCACTTCGATCATAAGGTGCGTCTGGATATCGTCTTGCGGGTGTCCTCGCTGGAAACCGTGCAGCCTGCAGCGCTGAAAGAGCTCAACGATATTCTTGAGCGGCAGTTCTCTGGCAGTGCCAACACATCCCGTGCTGCGTTGGGTGGGGTGAAGCGTGCGGCGGACATCATGAACTTCCTCGACAGTTCGGTTGAGGGGCAACTGATGGACTCGATCCGCGAAGTCGACGAAGACCTCTCCAGTCAGATCGAAGACCTGATGTTCGTCTTCGACAACCTGGCCGATGTCGACGACCGTGGGATTCAGGCGTTGCTGCGTGAAGTGTCCTCGGACGTACTGGTGCTGGCGCTCAAGGGCGCGGACGAGGCGATCAAGGAAAAAGTCTTCAAGAACATGTCCAAGCGCGCTGCCGAGTTGCTGCGTGATGACCTTGAAGCCAAAGGCCCGGTACGTGTCAGCGACGTGGAAACCGCGCAGAAGGAAATCCTTACCATTGCCCGCCGCATGGCCGAAGCCGGGGAGATTGTCCTGGGCGGCAAGGGTGGCGAGGAAATGGTCTAAACAATGTCCAGCAAAGAGCCGCCCAGTGAGCTGATTCGCGCCAAGGATCTCAAGAGCGTTGACCTATGGGCGCTACCCAGCTTTGACCCGGAAGTGGAAGCGCCTGAGCCCAGTGAAGAGGAGCAGGCGGCCGAGTCGGTGGTCGAAGCCAGCGAGCAGGTGCCGGCCGAAAGCGAAGAGGTTGCACTGGAAGACGTCAAACCATTGACGCTGGATGAGCTGGAAGCCATTCGCCAGGATGCCTACAACGAAGGTTTTGCCACGGGCGAGAAAGACGGCTTCCACGCCGGCCAGCTGAAAGCCAAGCAGGAGTCCGACATGGCCCTGGCGGCGAAAATGGTCGGCCTTGAGCAACTGATGGCGCAGCTGTTCGAGCCCATCGCTGCGCAGGATCAGCAACTGGAAGAGGCGATGGTGACGCTGCTCGGGCAGATGGTGCGCCAGGTGATTCAGCGCGAGCTGGTCAGCGACTCCAGCCAGATCCGTCAGGTCTTGAGCGAAGCGCTCAAACTGCTGCCCATGGGCACCAGTAACATCCGCATTCACGTCAATCCGCAAGACTTCGAGATGATCAAGGCCTTGCGTGAACGCCACGAAGAAAACTGGCGAATTCTCGAGGACGCTTCGCTGCTGCCCGGAGGCTGTCGGGTGGAAAGCGAACTCAGCCGCATTGACGCTACTGTGGAAACCCGCCTGAACCAGGCCCTCAAGCAACTGTTCGAGCAGCAGCGTGAACAGGCCGCGCATCCGCAGGAAGCGGATCTGCATATCGACCTGGATGCCGCGCCGATAGACAAGCAGGCGAGCGTCGATGCGCCTTGATCGGGTGAGTTTCGCCAAGCGTCTGGGCGCTTATGCCGATGCCGTGCAGTTGCCCACTCAACCTCTGGTGGAAGGGCGCCTGCTGCGCATGGTGGGGCTTACGCTGGAAGCCGAGGGCCTGCGTGCTGCCCTGGGCAGCCGCTGCCTGGTGATCAACGACGACAGCTATCATCCCGTGCAGGTTGAAGCCGAGGTCATGGGCTTTGCCAATGGCAAGATATTTCTGATGCCGGTCGGCAGTCTGGCCGGTATCGCTCCCGGTGCCCGCGTGGTGCCATTGCCGGATACCGGGCGATTGCCGATGGGCATGTCGATGCTCGGCCGAGTGCTTGATGGCACCGGCCGCGCCCTCGACGGTAAAGGTGGTATGAAGGCCGAGGACTGGGTGCCGATGGATGGTCCGACCATCAACCCGCTCAACCGTCACCCGATCAGCGAGCCGCTGGATGTGGGCATTCGTTCGATCAACGGCCTGCTCACCGTTGGTCGTGGTCAGCGCCTCGGCCTGTTTGCCGGCACCGGCGTAGGTAAATCGGTGTTGCTGGGCATGATGACGCGCTTTACCGAGGCCGACATCATCGTGGTTGGGCTGATTGGTGAGCGGGGCCGCGAAGTTAAGGAATTTATCGACGAGATTCTCGGCCACGAGGGCCTCAAGCGCTCGGTGGTGGTAGCCTCGCCAGCCGACGATGCGCCGTTGATGCGTCTGCGCGCGGCCATGTATTGCACACGCATTGCCGAGTATTTCCGCGACAAGGGTAAGAACGTGCTGCTGTTGATGGACTCGCTGACCCGTTTTGCTCAGGCCCAGCGCGAAATCGCCCTGGCCATCGGTGAGCCACCAGCCACCAAGGGCTATCCGCCTTCAGTGTTTGCCCGCTTGCCCAAGCTGGTAGAGCGTGCCGGCAATGCGGAGGAGGGTGGTGGTTCGATTACCGCGTTCTATACCGTGCTCAGCGAGGGTGATGACCAGCAGGACCCGATTGCCGATGCCGCCCGTGGCGTGCTCGACGGGCATATCGTGCTGTCCCGCCGCCTGGCGGAAGAAGGGCACTACCCGGCCATTGATATCGAAGCCTCAATCAGCCGGGTGATGCCGCAGGTGGTCAGCGAAGAGCACTTGCGCCTGTCACAGCGCTTCAAGCAGCTGTGGTCGCGTTACCAGCAGAGCCGCGATCTGATCAGTGTTGGTGCCTACGTTGCTGGTGGCGATGCCGACACTGATCTGGCGATTGCCCGCCAGCCGGCAATGGTCAAGTACCTGCGCCAGAGCCTGCAAGATAACGAGAGCCTGGAAAGCAGTCGCACCCAGCTGGCGGCCACCTTCAACCCCGCGGCAGCAGGGGCCTAATCCATGGCACAAAGCCGGGCCGCACGGCTGGCCCCGGTAGTCGACATGGCCGAGCGCGCCGAGCGCGAAGCTGCCTTGCAGCTCGGCCACGCCCAAGGCCTGTTGCGTCAGGCTGAAGTGCAGCTGGGCGATCTGGAGCGCTATCGCGGTGATTATCAGCAGCAGTGGATCAGCGAGGGCCAGCGCGGCGTTTCTGGGCAGTGGCTGATGAACTACCAGCGCTTTCTTTCGCAACTGGAAACAGCGATTGGTCAGCAACGCAATAGCGTGGACTGGCACCGCGCCAATATGCACAAGGTGCGTGACGTCTGGCAGCAGCGTTATGCCCGTCTGGAGGGGCTGCGCAAACTGGTCAAGCGCTACCAGGACGAAGCCCGCATGGCCGAAGACAAGCGCGAGCAGAAACTGCTTGATGAGCTGTCGCAACGCCTGAGCGCACGCAATTCGCAGTACTAGGCCGAATTGCCGTCAGTCGCGGCGCATGAATGGCAGCATCAGCTCACCCTAAACAGTTGCCGCCCGGGCGTAGCGATGCTACATCTTGATCATGCATAACCTGCAGTCTGGCCCACCTGAACGTGCGGCCCGGTCTTTTCGTTGATAGGAGTAATTCATGGCCATCACCTCGCTGCCCTCATCCGATGGGCAAGAGCTGACCATTCTGATTCAGGGACGCTTTGACTTCGGTGCTCATCAGGAATTTCGCAATGCCTACGAGCGCGTCAACAGCACCCCGCAACGCTACGTCGTAGACCTCAAAGACACCACCTACCTGGACAGTTCGGCGCTCGGCATGCTGTTGCTGCTGCGCGACCACGCCGGTGGTGACAGTGCGCAGATTCGCCTGCTCAACTGCAACCCGGATGTGCGCAAGATTCTCGCCATCTCGAATTTCGAGCAGCTGTTCAAGATCGCCTGACACGGAGCACGTGTCATGTCTGAGCGCTTGTCCATCCTGATTGCCGAGGACAACGCGGCTGACCGCATGTTGCTGTCGACCATCGTCAGTCGTCAGGGGCATCGCGTGCTGACGGCCAGTAATGGCCTGGAGGCCGTGGCGCTGTTTGAGCAGGAGCGCCCGCAGCTGGTGCTGATGGATGCCCTGATGCCGGTCATGGACGGTTTCGAGGCCGCGCGGCGGATCAAGCAGGCGGCCGGCGAAGAGCTGGTGCCGATTATTTTCCTCACTTCGCTGACCGAAGGCGAAGCTCTGGTTCGGTGCCTGGAGGCCGGCGGCGACGACTTTCTCGCCAAACCCTATAACCGGGTCATTCTCGAAGCCAAGATCAAGGCCATGGACCGCCTGCGGCGCCTGCAGGAAACCGTGCTGCAGCAGCGCGACCTGATCTCCCGGCACAACGAGCACCTGCTCAATGAACAGCGTGTAGCCAAAGCCGTGTTCGACAAGGTGGCGCATTCCGGCTGCCTGGATGCACCGAATATCCGCTACCTGCAATCGCCCTATGCGGTCTTCAATGGCGACCTGCTGCTGGCGGCTTTTAAACCTTCTGGTGGCATGCATGTGCTGCTCGGTGATTTCACCGGGCATGGTCTGCCCGCCGCGATTGGTGCGATGCCGCTGGCTGAAGTGTTTTACGGCATGACCGCCAAGGGCTATTCCCTGGCCGAGGTGCTGCGCGAGATCAATGCCAAGCTCAAGCGCATCCTGCCGCGTGGGGTGTTCTGTTGCGCCAGCGTGCTGAATATCAGCTTTCAGCGCCAGGTGGTCGAGGTGTGGAACGGTGGCTTGCCTGACGGTTACCTGCTTCACGCCAACGGCCAGCGCTTGCCGCTGGTGTCACGGCACCTGCCCTTGGGCGTTCTGGAGCCCGGCGCTTTCAACGATAAGTACGAGGTCTACCCATTGGCGCCCGGGGATCGGGTAATCCTGCTCTCCGATGGTGTGCTGGAAGCCTGTAACAAGCAGGGCGAGCTGTTTGGTGAAGGGCGGCTGCTTGAGGTGTTTGCCGCCAACCGTGAACCCCAGGCGTTGTTTGCCGAGATTCAGCAGGCGTTACTGCGTTTCAGTGGGGAGCAGCAGGATGATGTCAGCCTGCTGGAAGTCAGTCTGGTCGCCGATGGTCAACTGAGCCGGCCGCCACTGGCCTTTGCCGACAATGGCCAGAGCCATTCGCTGGATTGGTCCGCCAGTTTCGAGTTTCGCGGGGAAACCCTTCGCCACTTCAACCCGCTGCCGTTTCTGCTGCAGCTGCTCCTGGAGGTGCAAGGTCTGCGCCCGCAAGGTGGCGCGCTGTTCAGTGTGCTGGCCGAGCTCTATTCCAATGCTCTGGAACACGGTGTGCTGGGCCTGGACTCGGCGCTAAAGGCCGATGCCGAAGGGTTTGCCGAGTATTACCGTCAGCGCGGCGTGCGTCTGGCCGCGTTGACCGACGGTTTTGTGCGTTTTCACCTGCAATTGCTACCGGAAGGCGCCGGTGGGCGTTTGATTATCCGTGTGGAGGACAGCGGTTCAGGGTTCGATGCGCAGCATGTGCCGGCTGAGCCCTGCAACAGCTACAGCCTGAGTGGTCGCGGGCTGGCCCTGGTCAGGCAATTGAGTGAGCGTTGCAGCTGGGGCGACGGCGAACCGGGGGTGCGCGTGGAGTTTTCCTGGTTGCCTGGGGCATAATCCGGAGCAATACGCGAGGGGAGCGAGCCGTTGTCCGATATTCACCTTGATAGTGCCGTATTGGCTGCGTTGCAGGATGTCATGGAAGACGAATACCCGGTGCTGCTGGATACTTTTCTGGCTGACTCCGAAGAGCGCCTGCTGGTGCTGCGCCAAGCTGAGCAGGCTGGCGATGCGCAGAACCTGCGGTTGGCCGCGCACAGTTTCAAGGGCAGTTGCAGCAACATGGGCGCGTTGATGCTGGCCGGGTTGTGCAAGCAGCTGGAAGAAGCCGGACGGCGTGAACAGCTCGAGCTGGCGCCTGATCTGGTTGAACAGATCGAGCGTGAGTTCGCTATCGTACGCATTCTGCTCAAGTCCGAGCGCCAGCGTTATCGGCACTAGTCTTGCTGCACTAAGCCGGTCTTTGCTGCATTTTTCCGCCGTCTGTCCTGTGGCCAAAAACTTGGCCCGCCCCTTGCAAAACTCTCCGTACGACCAACCCAGAGCGGAGAGTATCCATGTCCGTTGCCCCCGATCTGCTGCTCAAATCGGCCCCAGAAGTTAAGACTCGGGCTGCTGCAGCAAAAGCGCCGGCCAAACCCGCAGAGCCCAGCAGGAATGAGGCTTCCAGCTTCTCTCAGGAGTATGCCAAGGCGCGCCAGGCCAAGGCTTCCGAGCGTAGTGATGCGGCTGCCAAGCCGGCGCGCGAAAGCAAATCTGCGGAAAAGAAAGACGAGGACACGCAGACAGTTGCCGCTGTCGGACAGAGCGAGGTTGCCGATAGCGGCAAGCCTTTGCCGAGCGATCCGGCAGTCGAGGGCGCCGTGCTTGATCCGCTGTTGCTGCTAGGCATTACCGGTGAGTTGCCAGCCGAAGACAGCGAAGAACTGACAACGGCCAGCGACATGCTGCCTGTGGCCACGACCAGTCTGACCAGCTCCGGTCCGGCGAGCATGACCGACGCCAGTTTTGATGCCGAATTAGACGCGCTCAACCAGTTGCCGGCCGTGCGTATGGCCCTGGAGATGGGGGCGAAGGAAAAGCTGCAGGCTGATCAAGTGGTAACGCCTGCGGCGCAGGCGCAAAGCGTCAGCCAGAGTCTGCTGGCCAGTCAGGTTGTGCAGGATGAGGTGCCGGTAGAGAGCGATGCCCTCGAGTTACCCGAACTGCAACTGGAGGCGCTGACGGGCAAGGGCCTTGAGGCGTTGAAGGAGGGCACGGCAAACAACGCGCCGGAGAACTTCGTCAGCAAGCTCAACGCGCTGAGCCAGGCTATTGGTCAACAGACACCGTTGTCGGCTCGGGCGCCGGTGGTGGTCGGGCAGCCAGTACCGATGCATCAGGGCGGCTGGAGTGAAGCCGTGGTGGATCGGGTTATGGTGATGTCCAGTCAGAACCTCAAATCTGCCGAAATTCAGCTGGACCCGGCTGAACTGGGACGCCTGGAAGTGCGCATCAGCGTCAATCAGGAGCAGAGCCAGGTGACCTTTGCCAGCCCTCATGCCGGTGTGCGTGAGGCGCTGGATTCGCAGATGCATCGCCTGCGTGAACTGTTTGCCCAGCAGGGTATGAACCAGCTTGACGTCAATGTCTCCGACCAATCGCTTAGTCGCGGCTGGCAAGGTCAGGAAGGTGACGGCGGGCGTGGCCGTGGTGGAGCCTCCAGCGAGCTGTTGGGTGCTGATGACGAGTTGCATGCTGGGGGCGTCGAGTCCCCCCGGACAACTTCAGTCAGTGCTCGCGGTCTGGTGGATTATTACGCCTAGAGCGCTTGCTGCTGTAGTTGCCAGGCTCACTGATCTAAACTGCATTTCGCCCGACACCCCATTTGTGGGTGTCGGGCGATTTTGTTTGGGCCCGCTGCAAGCGTGTGCCTCGGCCGTAGCGCCCTGCGGGGCAGGCCACCGAGATTGAGCAGGTTTGTTGATAGACTGGCATAACACTTGCTCTTAACCCTTTGAAAACGGATAGAACTCCGAATAACGACGGATTATTGGCATGGCTAAGAAAGAAGCAGCACCCGCAGCGGCGGGCGCCGAGGCGAAACCAGCCGGCAAAATGAAGCTGATCATCATCATTGTTATTGCTGTGCTGCTGGCTGTGGGCCTTTCCGTTGGCGGGACCTGGTTCTTCCTGAGCAAAAAGACTGATGGTGCAGCCGAGGAAGCCAAGGCAGCTGCGGCAGCCGAACCGGCGGTGCCAGTCAAGCAGGCGGCGATCTACGAAGAGCTTGCTCCGGCTTTTGTGGTGAATTTCAATCATCAGGGGCGGGCCCGTTACATGCAGGTCAGCGTGGCCCTGATGACCCGTGATCAGGCCGCGCTGGATGCCCTTAAAGTGCATATGCCGGTACTGCGCAATCGTCTGGTCATGCTGTTTTCCAGCCAGGATTTTGCTTCGCTGATTACCCCGGTCGGCAAGGAAATGCTGCGTCAGCAGGCAACAGCCAGCGTGCAGGAACTGGCGCAGAAAGAGACCGGCAAAGTCACGGTCGAGCAAGTGTTGTTCACCAACCTCGTGTTGCAGTAATCAGGAGCCGTATATGGCTGTGCAAGACCTGCTTTCCCAGGATGAAATCGATGCCCTGCTGCATGGCGTCGATGACGGCTTGGTGGAAACCGAGGACGAAGCCGAACCGGGAAGCGTCAAGCAATATGACCTGACCAGCCAGGACCGCATTGTCCGTGGGCGCATGCCGACGCTGGAAATGATCAACGAGCGGTTCGCCCGTTACACCCGCATCAGCATGTTCAACCTGCTGCGCCGCTCTGCCGACGTCGCGGTGGGTGGCGTGCAGGTGATGAAGTTCGGCGAATACGTGCATTCGCTGTACGTGCCGACCAGCCTCAACCTGGTGAAGATGAAGCCGCTGCGTGGCACCGGGTTGTTCATCCTGGATGCCAAACTGGTGTTCAAGCTGGTGGACAACTTCTTTGGTGGGGATGGTCGTCACGCCAAGATCGAAGGGCGTGAGTTCACCCCAACCGAACTGCGTGTGGTGCGCATGGTGCTGGATCAGGCGTTTATCGACCTCAGGGAAGCCTGGCATGCGGTGATGGATATCAACTTCGAGTACGTCAACTCGGAAGTGAACCCGGCCCTGGCCAACATCGTCAGCCCCAGCGAAGTGATCGTGGTCTCGACTTTCCACATCGAACTCGATGGCGGTGGCGGCGACCTGCATATCACTATGCCTTATTCGATGATCGAACCGATTCGCGAGATGCTCGATGCCGGCTTCCAGTCCGATGTCGACGATCAGGACGAGCGCTGGATCAAAGCCCTGCGTGAAGACATCCTGGGTGTCAGCGTTCCCCTGGGCGCAACTGTCGCCCGTCGCCAGCTCAAGCTGCGCGACATTCTGCATATGCAGCCCGGTGACGTGATTCCGGTGGAGCTGCCGGAAAACGTGGTGCTCTGTGCCAATGGCGTGCCGGCGTTCAAGGTCAAATTAGGCGCACACAAAGGCAATCTGGCTTTGCAGGTGCTTGAGCCGATCGAGCGCCAGCGCTAACCGTTAATCCCCATTCAACGCCAGCCGAGGAAAAACGATGGCAGACGAAAACGAAAACGAAGCCACTTCCCCCGAGGAGCAGGCGCTTGCCGATGAGTGGGCGGCGGCATTGTCCGAGGCGGGCGACGCCGGCCAGGATGATATCGATGCCATGCTGGCTGCCAGCGACCCTGTGCCAGCGGCTCCGCGTGCGCCGATGGAGGAGTTCAACAGCACCCCCAAGGTCAACCTGCCGGTCAATATGGACGGCCCGAACCTGGACGTGATCCTGGATATTCCGGTGTCCATTTCCATGGAAGTGGGTAATACCGACATCACCATTCGCAACCTGCTGCAGCTCAACCAGGGGTCGGTGATCGAGCTGGATCGACTGGCGGGTGAACCGCTGGATGTGCTGGTCAACGGCACATTGATCGCACACGGTGAAGTGGTGGTGGTGAACGAGAAGTTCGGCATCCGCCTGACTGATGTGATCAGCCCCAGCGAACGCATCAAGAAGCTGCGCTGATCATGCATAAATCCCTGTTGCTGGGCCTGTTTCTACCTGTTGCGGCCTGGGCCGTAGAACCTGCGGCTCAGGCCGCTGCACCGCTGGCCAGCAGTGGTATGGGCGGACAGGTGGTGCAATTGCTGCTGGGGCTGCTGCTGGTTATCGGCTTGATCTTCCTGCTGGCCTGGCTGATGCGCCGGGTGCAGCAGATCGTGCCGCGTGGCGGGCAGGTGATCAAAATACTGGCCACTCAGCCGCTGGGCCCGCGTGATCGCCTGGTGCTGGTGCAGGTGGGTAGCGAGCAGGTGTTGCTGGGGCTGACGCCTGGCAATATCACTTCGCTGCATGTGTTGAAAGAACCGGTGCATTTGCCGGATGCCGAGCCGGCCTCGGGCGAGTTTGCCCAGCGTCTGATGGAGCTGTTGGGCAAGGATCAGAAGGACAAGTCTTGATGCTGCGTTTGTTGCTGGTTGTGTTTTTCAGCCTGGGGGCTTCGCTGGCGTTCGCCGCCGATCCACCCACGGCCAGCGCCTTGATTCAGTCGGGCAGCAACCCGCTGTCGATACCGGCGATTACCCTGAGCACTGATACTGAGGGGCAGCAGGAATATTCGGTCAGCTTGCAGATCCTGCTGATCATGACCGCGCTGAGCTTTATTCCAGCGTTTGTCATGCTGATGACCAGCTTTACCCGAATTATCATCGTCTTCTCGATCCTGCGGCAGGCCCTGGGTCTGCAGCAAACGCCCTCCAACCAGATTCTGGTGGGCCTGGCACTGTTTCTGACCATGTTCATCATGGCACCGGTGTTCGATCAGATTAACCGCGACGCCTTGCAGCCTTACCTGAACGAGCAACTGCCGGCGCAGGAAGCCATTCTCAAGGCAGAAGTGCCGATCAAGAACTTCATGTTGGCGCAGACTCGCGAGAGCGATCTGGAGCTGTTTGTGCGCTTGTCCAAGCGCACCGATATTGTCAGCCCGGAAGCTACGCCGCTGACCATTCTGATTCCGGCCTTCGTGACCTCGGAGCTGAAAACCGCCTTCCAGATCGGTTTCATGATCTTTATCCCGTTTCTGATCATCGACATGGTGGTGGCCAGTATTCTGATGGCGATGGGCATGATGATGCTGTCGCCGCTGATCATCTCGTTGCCGTTCAAGATCATGCTATTTGTCCTCATCGATGGCTGGGCATTGATCATGGGTACCCTGGCCGCCAGCTTCGGAGGTACATAGCCATGACTCCTGAAGTGGCGGTTGATCTGGTGCGTGATGCTTTGTGGCTGACTGCGATGATCGTCGGCATTCTGGTGGTGCCAAGTTTGGTGGTCGGGTTGCTGGTGGCGATGTTCCAGGCGGCAACCCAGATCAACGAACAGACCCTGAGCTTTCTGCCGCGCTTGCTGGTGATTCTTCTGGTGCTGATCTTCGCCGGCCCTTGGCTGGTACGCGAGCTGATGGAGTACACCGAGACCCTGATCATGAACATTCCGTTGCTGATCGGCTGACATGCTCGAGTTAAGCAACGAACAGATCGGCGCGTGGGTAGGCAGTTTTCTGCTGCCACTGTTTCGTATCGCCGCGCTGCTGATGTTTATGCCTGTCATCGGCACCCAACTGGTTTCGGCGCGGGTGCGTCTGTATCTGTCGCTGGCCATCTGCGTGGTGATCATGCCGACTCTGCCACCGATGCCGGTGATTGATGCGATCAACCTGCAGGCCTTTCTCTGGATCGCCCAGGAAATTCTGATTGGCATGATGCTGGGCTTTGTCCTGCAGCTGTTTTTTCAGGTTTTCGTGATTGCCGGGCAAATCGTTGCCATGCAGATGGGGCTTGGCTTTGCCTCCATGATCGACCCGGCCAACGGCATATCGGTGCCGGTGATCGGGCAGGTGTTCATGATCTTGGTGACCTTGCTGTTCCTCGCCATGAATGCCCATCTGGTGGTGTTCGAGGTGCTGACTGAAAGTTTCTTCACCCTGCCGGTGGGCAGCGGTTTTCTGGTGGAAAATTACTGGGAAATTGCCAACAAGCTGAGCTGGGTGATGGGCGCGGCCCTGCTGCTGGTTTTGCCGGCAGTTACTGCGCTGCTGGTGGTCAACCTGGCATTTGGGGTCATGACCCGCGCCGCGCCGCAGCTGAACATTTTCTCTATCGGTTTTCCGTTGACCCTGGTGCTGGGCTTGGTGATTGTCTGGATCGGTATGGCCGATATCCTCGCGCAGTACCAGGTGTTCGCTACCGAGGCCCTGCAGTTCCTGCGTGAAATGGCAGGGGCGAGCTGATGGCTGAATCGGAAAGCGGCGCCGATAAGAGCGAGGAGCCCACGGAGAAGCGCCTGCGCGAATCCCGTGAGAAGGGCCAGATTGCCCGTTCCAAAGAGCTCAATACCCTGGCGGTGACCCTCGGTGGCTTCGGCGGCATGCTGGCCTTCGGCGGCAGTATGGGCAACGCCATGCTGGACATCATGCGTGGCAATTTTTCCCTGTCGCGCGAGGTGATCATGGACGAGCGCAGCATGGCATTGTGGCTCGCCGCGTCCGGGCAGATTGCCCTGGAAGCATTGTTTCCGCTGTTTGTGCTGCTGTTGATCGTGTCGATTGTCGGGCCGATTTCCCTTGGTGGCTGGCTGTTTTCGGCCGAGGCAATGGCGCCTAAGCTCAGCCGCATGAATCCTTTGTCAGGGCTCAAGCGCATGTTCTCCACTGATGCACTGGTGGAACTGCTCAAGGCCTTGGCCAAATTTACCCTGATCCTGTTGGTAGGCATTGCTGTGCTGGCGGCCTGGCAGGGCGATCTGTTGGCGATTGTTCATGAGCCGATAGAAGCGGCTATTTTGCATTCGGCGAAGGTGGTGGGCTGGAGTGCTTTGTGGATGTCCTGCGGATTGATTCTGATTGCTGCGGTGGATGTGCCGTTCCAGCTCTGGAGCAGCAAGCAGAAACTGATGATGACCAAGCAGGAAGTGCGCGACGAATACAAGGACAGCGAGGGCAAGCCCGAGGTCAAGCAGCGTATTCGTCAGTTGCAGCGCGAGATGGCCGAGCGACGCATGATGCAAGCGGTACCGGACGCCGATGTGGTGATCACCAACCCGACGCACTTTGCCGTGGCCCTGAAATATGACCCAGCCAAGGGTAGCGCGCCGGTCTTGCTGGCCAAGGGCGGTGATTTTACGGCCTTGAAGATTCGTGAAATCGCCAATGAACACAAGGTCATGGTGCTGGAGTCGCCGGCGCTGGCACGGGCGGTGTTCTATTCCACTGAGCTGGATCAGGAAATCCCCGCTGGTCTGTACCTGGCCATCGCGCAGGTGCTCGCCTACGTCTACCAGTTGCGTCAGTACCAGGCCGGCAAAGGCAAACGCCCAGCGCCGCTGCCCGAGCTGCCGATCCCGCCGGATTTACGCCGCGACGAGTAATCTTCTCTGTTGTTGCGGCGTGTCCGGAGAGGTTTTGCTGCAACCTGGGAAAGTTGGACAGCTTCTTGCAAAACCCTCCCCAAAGGCGTGCTAAGCGTCAAAAGATTGAATTGGCTGGGGTAGGGATGTGGCAATAAATCGCTCGCAAGTGCTCAATGATGCGCGCAGTAACCTTTCGGGGTTGAAGCAGGGCAATCTGGGCATCCCACTGTTGCTGCTGGTCATGCTCGGCATGGTCATGCTGCCTATCCCGCCGTTCCTGCTGGATGTGCTGTTCACTTTCAGTATTGCTCTGTCGATTGTCGTTCTGCTGGTGGCGATCTACGCGCTGCGCCCGCTGGATTTCGCCGTTTTCCCAACCATTCTGCTGGCAGCGACTCTGCTGCGTCTGGCGCTTAACGTGGCTTCCACCCGGGTCGTGCTGCTCAATGGCCAGGATGGTCACGACGCTGCCGGTAAGGTGATCCAGGCCTTCGGCGAGGTGGTAATCGGCGGTAACTACGTGGTCGGTATCGTGGTGTTCGCGATCCTGATGATCATCAACTTCGTGGTGGTGACCAAGGGTGCTGGGCGCATCTCCGAGGTCAGCGCACGTTTTACCCTGGATGCCATGCCGGGTAAGCAGATGGCCATCGACGCGGATCTGAATGCCGGGTTGATCGACCAGGCCGAAGCCAAGAAACGCCGTAGTGAGGTGTCTCAGGAAGCGGATTTCTACGGTTCCATGGACGGTGCCAGCAAGTTTGTTCGTGGTGATGCGATTGCCGGCCTGCTGATTCTGTTTATCAACCTGATCGGCGGCATCGCCATCGGTATCTTCCAGCACAATCTGAGTTTTGCCGATGCTGGCCGCATCTACACCTTGCTGACCATTGGTGACGGCCTGGTGGCGCAGATTCCATCGCTGCTGCTGTCCACTGCGGCGGCAATCATGGTCACCCGCGTTTCCAGTTCCGAAGACATGGGCGCGCAGGTCAACCGGCAGATGTTCGCCTCGCCGCGGGCATTGGCGGTAACGGCGGCGGTGATGATTGCCATGGGCCTGGTGCCCGGTATGCCGCATTTCTCCTTTATCAGCCTGGGGCTGGTGGCGGCGGGTGCTGCGTACTGGATTGCCAACAAGCAGCGCACGGTGAAGGAAAACGAAATCAAGGAAGTGCAGCGTCAACAGGAGCTGCTGCCGGCGCAGAAGGCGCAAGAGGTCAAGGAGCTGGGCTGGGATGACGTCACCCCGGTGGATATGGTCGGCCTGGAAGTGGGCTACCGCCTGATTCCACTGGTTGACCGTAACCAGGGTGGCCAGCTGTTGGCGCGGATCAAGGGGGTGCGCAAGAAGCTCTCTCAGGAAATGGGTTTTCTCATGCCCTCGGTGCATATCCGCGACAACCTCGACTTACAGCCCAATGCCTATCGTCTGACCCTGATGGGCGTCAGTGTGGCCGAAGCTGAGGTGTACCCGGATCGCGAGTTGGCGATCAACCCAGGCCAGGTCTTCGGCCCACTGAATGGCATCGCCGCCAAAGACCCGGCATTTGGTCTCGAAGCAGTGTGGATCGACCCGACCCAGCGCGATCAGGCGCAGTCCCTCGGCTACACCGTGGTAGACGCCAGCACCGTGGTTGCCACTCACCTCAACCAGGTGCTGCACAAGCATGCGCATGAGCTGCTCGGGCATGAAGAAGTGCAGCAGTTGATGCAGCTGCTGGCCAAGACCTCACCCAAGCTGGCCGAGGAACTGGTGCCGGGCATGATTTCTCTGTCGACCCTGCTCAAGGTGCTGCAAGCGCTGTTGCAGGAGCAGGTCCCGGTGCGCGACATCCGCACCATTGCCGAAGCCATCGCCAACGTGGCAGTGAAGAGTCAAGATCCCGCCGCGATGGTGGCCGCCGTGCGTGTCGCCCTGGCCCGTGCAATCGTGCAAAGCATTGTGGGACTAGAGCTGGAGCTGCCTGTGATTACCCTGGAACCCAGGTTGGAACAGATATTGCTCAACAGTATCCAGAAGGCCGGTCAAGGCGCCGAGGAGGGCATCCTCCTGGAACCGGGCATGGCCGAGAAGCTGCAGCGTTCCCTGGTGGAAGCGGCGCAGCGCCAGGAAATGCTCGGCAAGCCAGTGATTCTGCTGGTGGCCGGTCCGGTCCGGGCGATGCTTTCGCGATTCGCGCGGCTGGCGGTTCCGAGTATCCATGTACTGGCATACCAGGAAATTCCGGATAACAAGCAGGTCACCATCGTTGCGACGGTGGGGCAGAACTAACCGAGGTTACAGGCCATGCAGGTCAAACGCTTTTTCGCCGCCGATATGCGCACCGCCATGAAACTGGTGCGTGATGAACTGGGTGCCGATGCCTCGATCATTGGCAATCGCCGGGTAGCCGGCGGTGTCGAACTGACTGCTGCCCTGGATTATCAGGTGCCTGCTGCGCCAGCTCGCCAGCCCAACCCGGCGCTGGAAGCTGAGTTGCGCAAAACTCAGGCGAAGATTGCCACTGCCCAGGCCGAGCTGAGCACCCGCGCCAAGGTAGATGCTGGCAAGGATCGCCAACTGTTTGGCGCAGAGCTGGAGCTGCCTGCTGACAGCCTGGCGGCGGTCATGCGTAAATCTCAGCATGCACCTGCTGTTGCCGCAGCTACTGATCAGCGGGCACTGGATGCCATGCGCTTCGAACTGCACGGCCTGCGTGAGCTGATCGAAGTACAACTGGGCTCGATTGCCTGGGGTCAGTTGCAGAATCGTCGTCCACAACAGGCCAATCTCTGGCGCCGGCTGCAGCGCATGGGGTTGTCGGCAGAACTGTCGAAAGCCTTGCTGGAACGCGTGGCCAACGTGGCTGAGCCGCGTCAAGCCTGGCGCATGCTGCTGGCGCACCTGGCGCATGCGATCAAGACGCCGAAACAGGAGCCGATGGACGAAGGCGGGGTGATCGCTCTGGTTGGTCCGGCCGGTATGGGCAAGACCACCACCCTGGCCAAGCTGGCTGCGCGTTATGTCCTTAAATACGGCGCACAGCACATCGCCCTGGTCAGCCTGGACAGCTACCGGATTGGCGCCCAGGAGCAACTGAAGACCCTCGGGCGCATTCTTAATGTTCCTGTGACCCTGGTCGATCCTGGCCAATCCCTGACTCAAGCCCTGGCACCGCTGGCGCGCAAGCGCGTGGTGCTGATCGACACTGCTGGCCTGCCCGCCAATGATCCGGCGCTGCGCATGCAGCTGGAAACCCTGGCCAGCCGTGGCGTCAATGCAAAAAATTATCTGGTTATGGCCGCTACCAGCCAGGGCCAAGTGCTGAAAGCCGCCTACCATAGTTATAAGCGCTGTGGTCTGGCGGGCTGTATTGTGACCAAGGCGGATGAAGCCACCAGCCTGGGTGAGGTTTTAGGACTGGCTATTAGCCAGCGTCTACCGGTAGCCTATCTCGCAGATGGGCCACGGATTCCCGATGATCTGCAGGTGCCGCGCAGTCATCAACTGGTCAGCCGGGCCGTGGGGCTGCAGGCGACCCAGGATCCAAGCGAGGATACGATGGCGGAGATGTTTGCCGGCCTTTATCAGCAGCCCACACGGCGTGTCAGTTAAGCGCCAGGTTGTTGCAATTGAACCGCGCGTAGCCGGCCGAGTGGCTCCAGTCGAAGTTAGACAAGGTGTGTAGAAAACATGGGTATGCATCCCGTACAGGTGATTGCGGTGACCGGCGGCAAAGGTGGCGTCGGCAAGACCAACGTCTCGGTGAACCTGGCATTGGCCCTGGCCGATCTCGGCCGCCGGGTGATGCTGATGGACGCCGACCTGGGCTTGGCCAACGTCGATGTGCTGCTTGGCCTGAGCGCCAAACGCACCCTGGAAGACGTTATCAGTGGCGAATGTGAGCTGCGCGATGTGCTGTTGCAGGGGCCGGGCGGTATTCGCATTGTGCCGGCTGCTTCGGGCATTCAGAGCATGGTGCAGCTGTCACCGATGCAGCATGCCGGGCTGATCCAGGCCTTCAGTGATATCAGCGACAATCTTGATGTGCTGATCATCGACACCGCGGCGGGCATCGGTGATGGCGTGGTCAGTTTCGTGCGCGCGGCCCAGGAAGTGCTGGTGGTGGTCTGCGACGAGCCGACCTCGATCACTGACGCTTACGCGCTGATCAAACTGCTCAACCGTGACCACGGCATGAACCGTTTTCGCGTTCTGGCCAATATGGCCCACAGCCCGCAGGAAGGCCGCAACCTCTTTGCTAAGCTGACTAAAGTGACTGATCGTTTTCTTGACGTTGCCCTGCAATACGTAGGCGCAGTGCCGTACGACGAGTCAGTGCGCAAGGCCGTGCAGAAGCAGCGCGCGGTTTACGAAGCCTTTCCGCGTTCGAAGTGCGCGTTGGCGTTCAAAGCGATAGCTCAGAAAGTCGACGCTTGGCCTTTACCGGCCAACCCGCGCGGTCACCTAGAGTTTTTCGTTGAGCGTCTGGTGCAGCAACCGATCGCGGACACGGCCATATGACAGCAGCCTCTGGACTTCGTATGTATAGCAAGGCACAGGCGCAGGATTCCCAGCACCAGTTGATCGAGCGCTATGCGCCTCTGGTCAAACGCATTGCTTATCACCTGTTGGCGCGTCTGCCTGCCAATGTGCAGGTCGACGATCTGATCCAGGCCGGGATGATCGGTCTACTCGAAGCGTCAAAAAAATACGATTCCAGCAAAGGTGCCAGTTTCGAGACATTCGCCGGCATTCGCATCCGTGGATCCATGCTTGATGAGGTGCGCAAAGGTGATTGGGCCCCTCGTTCGGTGCATCGCAACAGTCGTATGGTCAGTGATGCCATTCGAGTAATTGAGGCCAGAACGGGCCGAGATGCTAAAGATCAAGAAGTTGCGGCCGAACTCCAATTGAGTCTCGAGGATTACTACGGCATTCTTGGCGACACTTTAGGCAGCCGCTTGTTCAGCTTTGACGACCTGTTACAGGACGGCGAGCACGGTGGGCTGGGTGAAGACGCTGGCAGCAACCACCTCGAACCTTCTCGTGATCTGGAAGATGAACGCTTTCAGGCAGCCTTGGCCGATGCCATCGCCAACCTGCCGGAGCGCGAGCGCCTGGTGTTAGCGCTATATTACGATGAAGAATTAAATCTTAAGGAGATCGGCGAAGTACTGGGGGTTAGCGAATCACGCGTAAGCCAACTACACAGTCAGTGTGCTGCCCGTTTACGCGCCCGTTTGGGCGAATGGCGCGCACACTGAGTGGCGGTTGCGACACTCGCTGATACCTGGGCCGGTTTCACGATTAAAGGCGTACACAGGTTGCTGGGTGCGTTTGGGACTGTACGGAGGTCGACTTGGACAAGAACATGAAAATCCTCATCGTTGATGACTTTTCAACGATGCGACGGATCATCAAGAACCTCCTGCGTGACTTGGGGTTCACCAACACCGCGGAAGCCGATGACGGCACCACGGCCTTGCCGATGCTGCAAAGCGGCAGTTTCGATTTTCTGGTAACAGACTGGAACATGCCCGGCATGACCGGTATTGACCTGCTGCGCGCAGTGCGTGCGGATGATCGTCTGAAAACCCTGCCGGTGCTGATGGTGACGGCCGAGGCCAAGCGCGATCAGATTATCGAAGCAGCTCAGGCTGGGGTTAACGGCTATGTGGTCAAGCCGTTCACTGCCCAGGTTCTGAAAGAGAAGATTGAGAAGATCTTCGAGCGGGTCAACGGCTGATGTCTGCCACGAGGGTGCTATGGAACATAAAGATTCCGTTCAAGGTGACCTTGAGTCGACCCTGAAATACAACGCTCGCCAACTGGTAGACAGCCTGGAACAGGGCAATTTTGGTGAAGCGGTACAGCTGATTCATGAACTCAACAAGGCACGTGACCGTGGCCTCTATCACGAGGTTGGCAAGCTGACCCGTGAGTTGCATAACGCTATCGTCAATTTTCAGCTTGACCCGCGCGTGCCACACGCTACCGAAGTGTCGCAAATCACCGATGCCACCGAGCGCCTCAACTATGTGGTAACGATGACCGAGAAAGCGGCCAATCGCACCATGGACTTGGTTGAGCAGAGCGCCCCCCTGGTCAACGACCTGAGTGACGAGGCCCAGAGCCTGAGCGCTGACTGGGGTCGTTTCATGCGCCGTGAAATGAGCGCTGATGGCTTTCGTGAGCTGGCCAAGCGCGTTGAACTGTTCCTTGCCCGTAGCGAGCGTGATAGTGCCAAGTTGTCTACCCATCTCAACGACATTCTGCTCGCTCAGGACTTTCAGGACCTGACCGGGCAGGTGATCAAGCGCGTCACGCAGTTGGTCACCGAAGTTGAGAGCAACCTGCTGAAACTGGTGCTGATGGCCAGCCAGGTGGATCAGTTTGCCGGCATTGAACACAACCACGAGTTGCTCCGTGCCGAACAAGAAAAACAAAAAGAGCCTTCCCGTGGTGAAGGTCCGCAGATTCATGCCGATAAGCGTGAAGACGTCGCATCGAATCAGGATGATGTCGACGATCTGCTTTCCAGCCTGGGATTTTAGGAGCACGTCTATATGAGCTTCGGCGCCGATGAAGAAATCCTCCAGGACTTCCTGGTAGAGGCCGGCGAGATTCTTGAACTACTGTCCGAGCAGTTGGTGGAGCTTGAAAGCCGCCCGGACGACATGAATCTGCTCAACGCCATTTTTCGCGGTTTCCATACCGTTAAAGGTGGTGCCGGTTTTCTCCAGCTCAATGAGCTGGTGGAATGCTGCCATATCGCAGAAAACGTCTTCGACATCCTGCGTAAGGGTGAGCGGCGCGTCGACTCCGCATTGATGGATGTGGTGCTGGAAGCACTGGATGCCGTCAACAGCATGTTCAGTGAAGTGCGCGAGCGCACTGACCTTACCCCGGCAACTCCTGAATTGCTCGCAGCATTGGCTCGCCTGGCTGAACCAGCCAGTGCCGATGAGCTGGTGCAGGCTGAAGCCTCGGTAGCCGAGCCAGAACCTGAGCCAGAGCCCGAACTGGAAGTGGCCCAGGACGCAGCGGGAGATATTACCGACAGCGAATTTGAACAACTGCTCGGTGCCCTCGATGAAGCGCCAGCCCCGGCGGCTGTTGCGGCTAGCAGCGACGAAATTACCGATGATGAATTCGAGTCATTGCTTGATCAGTTGCATGGCAAAGGTCAGTTTGTCGCCGACGTGAGCGCTGCGCCGGTTGTATCGGTTGCCCCGGCGGCTCCTGTGGCTAGTGGCAGTGATGAAATAACCGATGACGAATTCGAGTCGTTGCTGGATCAGCTGCATGGCAAGGGGCAGTTCGTTCCCCCGCCGGCTACAGTCGCTCCTGCCGCCAAGGTCGAACCGGTTGCTGAGGCTGCGGGTGACGACATCACCGATGATGAGTTCGAGGCCCTGCTGGATCAGCTGCATGGCAAGGGCAAGTTTGTTGAGCCAGAGGCGATCAAGCCAGTCGCGCCAACGCCTGCGCCTAAACCAGCAGAGCCGGCCAAAGCGGTCGCCAAACCAGCACCCAAGCCCGCTGCCAAGGTCGAACCAGCCAAAGCACCTGCCGCTGCGGCGGCTCCGGTAGCGGACAAGGCTGCACCGCCCAGCGAGGCGGAAACCACTGTGCGGGTCGATACCGCGCGGCTGGATGAAATCATGAACATGGTGGGTGAGCTGGTTCTGGTGCGTAACCGTCTGGTACGCCTCGGGGCCAGCAGTGCCGATGAGGCCATGTCCAAGGCGGTATCCAACCTGGATGTGGTTACAGCGGATTTGCAGACCGCCGTGATGAAAACCCGCATGCAGCCGATCAAAAAAGTCTTCGGTCGCTTCCCACGCCTAGTGCGTGACCTGGCGCGCAACCTGAAGAAAGAAATCAACCTGGAACTGGTCGGTGAAGAAACCGATCTCGACAAGAACCTGGTTGAAGCGCTTGCCGATCCGTTGGTGCACTTGGTGCGCAACGCCGTTGACCACGGCATTGAAACCCCCGAAGAGCGCGAAGCCTCAGGCAAGGCACGTGGCGGTAAGGTGGTGCTGTCTGCCGAGCAGGAGGGCGACCACATTTTGCTGTCGATTTCCGATGACGGCAAAGGAATGGATGCTGATGTGCTGCGTGCCAAGGCTGTGGAAAAAGGCCTGCTGGACAAGGACGCGGCAGATCGCCTCAACGAGTTCGAATGCTACAACCTGATTTTTGCCCCGGGGTTCTCGACCAAGACCGAGATTTCCGACGTGTCCGGCCGCGGTGTGGGCATGGACGTGGTGAAAACCAAAATTTCCCAGCTCAACGGTACAGTCAATGTGTTTTCGACCAAGGGCCAGGGTTCGAAGATCGTCATCAAGGTACCGCTGACGCTGGCCATCATGCCGACGCTGATGGTGATGCTGGCCAACCAGGCATTTGCCTTCCCACTGGTCAACGTCAACGAAATCTTCCACCTCGACCTGTCGCGCACCAATGTCGTCGACGGCCAAGAAGTGGTGATCGTGCGCGACAAGGCCTTGCCGCTGTTCTATCTCAAGCGTTGGCTGATTGGCAGTGCGGCGCATGTTGAACAGGGTGAGGGGCATGTGGTGATCCTCACCGTTGGCAGTCAGCGTATTGGCTTCGTAGTCGATCAACTGGTTGGCCAGGAAGAGGTGGTGATTAAGCCGCTGGGCAAAATGCTACAGGGCACTCCAGGCATGTCGGGCGCGACCATTACCGGTGATGGCCGTATCGCCCTTATTCTTGATGTGCCGAGCATGCTCAAACGTTACGCACGGCGTATGTGATTATTAGCGATGCAGGTGTCTGTCGCATCGTTTAGGAGTGTTTATGGCTGTTAAGGTGTTGGTGGTTGATGACTCCGGTTTTTTCCGCCGGCGTGTGTCGGAAATTCTCTCGGCCGACCCGAATATTCAGGTGATCGGCACGGCCACCAATGGCCGTGAAGCCATCGAGCAGGCACAGGCGCTGAAGCCCGACGTGATCACCATGGATTACGAAATGCCGATGATGGATGGCATCACGGCCGTGCGTAACATCATGCAGCGCTGCCCGACACCGGTATTGATGTTTTCCTCACTGACCCATGAAGGCGCGCGGGTGACCCTGGATGCGCTGGAGGCGGGTGCGGTCGATTTTCTGCCGAAGAATTTCGAGGACATTTCGCGCAACCCGGAGCGGGTCAAGCAACTGCTCTGCGAAAAAATCCACACCATCGCACGCAGTAACCGCCGCAGCCTGAATCCGCCGCCAGCTGCGCCAGTGGCCCCGGCGGCAAGTCTCAGTAAACCGGCTGTTCGTCCTGCGCCAACCAGTGCACCGGCCAGTCGTCCAGCGGTGGCACCTGCACCGGCTCCTGTGGCCAGCAGTGCAGCCCCCAAGCGCAAGTCCTACAAACTGGTTGCTATTGGCACTTCCACTGGTGGTCCGGTTGCGTTGCAGCGGGTGCTGACCCAGCTGCCAGCCAGTTTTCCAGCACCGATCGTATTGATTCAACACATGCCGGCGGCGTTTACCAAAGCCTTTGCCGAGCGTCTGGATAAGCTCTGTCGCATCAGTGTCAAGGAAGCCGAAGACGGTGATGTGCTGCGCCCAGGCTTGGCACTCCTGGCGCCTGGCGGCAAGCAGATGATGGTCGATGCTCGTGGCGTGGTGAAGATCCTGCCTGGTGATGAGCGCCTGAATTACAAGCCCTGTGTTGATATCACCTTTGGTTCGGTGGCCAAGTCCTATGGCGACAAGGTACTGGCAGTGGTGCTCACCGGTATGGGCGCGGATGGTCGCGAAGGCGCACGTCTGCTCAAACAGGGAGGCAGCCAGGTGTGGGCGCAGGACGAAGCCAGTTGCGTGATTTATGGCATGCCGATGGCCATCGTCAAAGCCAACCTGGCTGATGCCATTTACCCGTTGGATGATATCGGCAGGCACCTGGCCGAGGCCTGTGCTTAATGGATGTACTGAGCCTTATCGGGGTCATCCTGGCATTTGTCGCCATTCTCGGCGGTAACTACCTGGAAGGTGGCCATGCAGGAGCCCTGCTCAATGGTCCCGCCGCCCTGATCGTGATAGGCGGTACGCTGGGGGCTGCGTTTCTGCAGGCGCCGGTCAGTGTTTTCAAGCGTGCGCTGGCGATTATCAGTTGGATATTCTTTCCGCCGCGAATTGACCTGGCTGGCGGTATCAACCGCGTGGTCGGTTGGAGTATGACGGCACGCAAGGAAGGTCTTTTGGGGTTGGAAGCAGTGGCGGATGCCGAGGCTGACCCTTATGCCCGCAAAGGCCTGCAACTGTTGGTTGACGGTGCCGAGCCTGAGGCCATTCGCAGTATTCTGGAGGTTGACCTGTACACTCAGGAAGGTCGCGATATCCAGGCCGCCAAGGTGTTTGAGAGCATGGGTGGCTACGCCCCGACCATCGGCATCATCGGTGCGGTGATGGGGCTGATTCACGTGATGGGCAACCTGGCCGACCCAAGCAAGCTGGGTGCTGGGATTGCCGTGGCTTTTGTCGCGACCATCTACGGGGTTGGTTTTGCCAACCTGTTGCTGTTGCCGATTGGCAACAAACTTAAAGCCATCGCCCAGCGTCAATCGCGTTACCGTGAAATGCTGCTCGAAGGCATCCTGTCGATTGCCGAGGGTGAAAACCCACGCTCCATCGAATTGAAGCTGCAAGGCTTTATGGACTGATGGGGACAGCGCATGGCCCGCAGGCGTCATCACGAAGAACATGAAAACCACGAACGGTGGTTGGTTTCCTACGCCGACTTCATCACCTTGCTGTTCGCGTTTTTTGTGGTGATGTATTCGATCTCCTCGATCAACGAAGGCAAATACAAGATTCTTTCCGACAGCCTGACCGGGGTGTTTAACCAGCCTGATCGTGCGATCAAGCCGATTCCGGTGGGGGATGAGCGACCGCGTACAACCGAGCCGGATCGTTCACTGGTGGATGAGGAAACCACGTTGTCGGCTGCCGACTCACTGGAGAGTATTGCCAACAGCGTGCGTGAAGCCTTTGGCGACCTGATTCAGTCCGAGCAGCTCAAAGTCAGTGGTAACGAGCTATGGATCGAGATCGAGCTCAGCTCCAGCCTGCTGTTCACTAGTGGCGATGCGATCCCCAACAATGCCGCATTCGACATTATCGAGAAGGTCGCCAAAATTCTGGCGCCTTATGAAAACCCGATTCATGTGGAAGGTTTTACCGATAACCTGCCGATTCAGACGGCGCAATTCCCGACCAACTGGGAGCTGTCTACCGCGCGGGCTGCCAGTATCGTGCGTATGCTGACCATGGATGGCGTCAATCCTAGCCGGCTGGCGGCTGTTGGCTATGGCGAATTTCAGCCAGTGGCGGACAATAGCACTGCAGAAGGCCGTGGACGTAACCGTCGGGTCGTGCTGGTGATATCGCGCAATCTTGATGTGCGCCGCAGTGTGAGTGGAGTTGGCAGCGCCAACGCCAAACCCGATGCGGCCTTGCAACGGGCTGGCACGCAACCTGCACCAGCCCCAGCAGCGCCGGCCCCGCAAGCGGGAGCCGTCAATCCCCCGTCGCCGGCCCCATAAGGGTGGCCCCGTTCTCGGTCAGGCTATAGCTGTACCGGGAGGATGATAACGATGAGAGTCTGGGCAGTAGCCAATCAAAAAGGTGGAGTCGGCAAGACCACCACATCAATCGCCCTGGCAGGCCTGCTGGCCGATGCTGGTAAGCGTGTGGTGGTGGTCGATCTCGACCCGCATGGATCAATGACCAGCTATTTTGGGCACGATCCAGATAGCCTGGAGCACAGTTGTTTTGACCTGTTTCAGCATCAGGGCAGTGTGCCGCGTGGTTTGCCGCAGCAGCTGCTATTGCCCACCAGCCATGAGCGTATTTCCCTGCTACCGTCGAGCACCGCGCTGGCTACCTTGGAGCGCCAGTCGCCAGGGCAGAGTGGCCTAGGCTTGGTGATTGCCAAGAGCCTGGCGCAGCTCTGGCAGGATTTCGACCATGCGGTAATCGATAGCCCACCCTTGTTGGGTGTGCTGATGGTCAATGCCCTGGCCGCCAGTCAGCAGCTGGTGATTCCGGTACAGACCGAGTTCCTTGCCGTCAAAGGTCTGGAGCGGATGGTCAATACCCTGGCGATGATCAACCGTTCGCGTCAGCAGGCTCTGCCTTACACCATCGTGCCGACCCTGTTCGACCGCCGTACCCAGGCCTCCATGGGCACATTGCGGGTGCTGCGTAACAGCTATCCGGATCATCTATGGCCTGCCTACATTCCGGTGGATACGCGTCTGCGTGATGCCAGTCGAGCAGGGCTCACACCTTCGCAGTTTGATAACAACAGCCGCGGCGTGATTGCCTACCGTGCGCTGCTCAAGCACTTGCTGTCGCAGCAGATCGCGGCACAGGTCGCCTGAGATGAAGGACTATGCTGAAAAGATGGGCTCAAGTCTGTCGCTAAAGCGGCCGATAGTCTGTACAGATCGTTATTGTGGGTTGTGTTCATGAGTCGTCCCCTTGCCACCGTTACACGTCCGCAACTGGCCTTGCAGTCCTACCTGGACGGCTTGCTGCAGGATGCTGCGAACGAGCTGGCCGATAGTCTTGAGGCGGATGACTTCAGCGTCGACAGCATCAGCCTGGATGAGTTTGAGGCCGCAGTGCTGGAAGAGCAGGTGCGTGATGCGCGCATCATTGCGCAGGTTCCTGTCGCCAAACCGGTGATTGAGCTGGCGCCACGCCCGCTGGTGTTGCCGACCATTGAAATACCTTTGCCTGCGGTTGAGATGCCAGAGCCGGAGCCAGTCGTAGTGGCTGAGAACCCGGTGAGTGAAGCTGTGCAGGTCGTACCTGATGCTTTGGTGGTACCTGAGCCGGTGCAGCAAGGGCGGCCTGAGTGGGCCGAAGGCCCATTCGAATGCCTGCTCTTTGATGTGGCCGGGTTGACCCTGGCGGTTCCTCTGGTATGCCTGGGCTCGATCTACCCTCTGCAGGGCCAGGAGCTCACGCCATTGTTTGGCCAGCCAGACTGGTTTCTCGGCATACTGCCGAGCCAGGCAGGTAATCTGAAGGTGCTGGATACTGCTCGCTGGGTGATGCCGGATCGTTACCGCGATGATTTTCGTGAAGGGCTGCAGTATGTGATTTCCGTGCAGGGCTATGAGTGGGGACTGGCGGTGCATCAGGTCAGTCGCTCGATTCGTCTGGACCCCAATGAAGTGAAGTGGCGCAGTCAGCGCACTCAGCGGCCATGGCTGGCCGGAACGGTGATCGAACACATGTGCGCCTTGCTGGATATCGCGTCTCTGGCCGAACTGATTGCCAGTGGTGCGGCCAAGCGTATGGCAACCAACCGGGTACATTGAATAACGCCAGGCGGTGCGATGAGCACAGCTTTGCAACTATAGTAATGACAGCGGGATATAAACCCGCGATCGCCGCCGCGAGCGGTTCATGACGAGGCTAGGGACATGAAGAAGAGTTCTGCACAAGGTTCTGAAGATCCGATTCTGCAGTGGGTGACTTTCCGCCTGGATAACGAAACCTATGGCATCAATGTGATGCAGGTTCAGGAAGTCCTGCGTTATACCGAGATTGCCCCTGTGCCGGGTGCTCCGAGCTATGTGCTGGGCATCATTAACCTGCGCGGTAATGTGGTCACCGTGATCGATACCCGTCAGCGCTTTGGCCTCGATTCCAGTGAGGTCACTGACAATACGCGCATCGTGATCATCGAGGCCGACAAGCAGGTGATCGGGATTCTGGTCGATAGCGTGGCCGAGGTGGTTTACCTGCGCCAATCGGAAGTGGAAACCGCGCCGAACGTGGGCAATGACGAATCCGCCAAGTTTATCCAGGGCGTGTGCAACAAGAACGGCGAGCTGCTGATTTTGGTTGAACTGGACAAGATGATGAGCGAAGAAGAGTGGTCCGAGCTGGAGAGCATCTAAGTCATGCTCGACGCGCTGCTGATCGCGCTGGCCCTGGTCTGCCTGGGGCTGGTAGGCGCATGCATCTGGCTGACTCGGCAGCTGCGTGATGCCATCAAGCTGCAAGGCGAGCGCGATGCAGTGCGTGATCGGCGGCTCAAGGAACTCAGCCGGCGACTGGACGCCTACCTGACGGGCAGCGTGCAGATGGGCGAAGAGTTGCATGAGTTGCGTCGGGTGGTTGCGCCGCTACCGGACAAGCTCAATCAGATTGAACAGCGTGATCCCAGCAGCCTGTCGTTTACCCAGGCTGCCCGTCTGGCTGGGATGGGTGCCAGCGTGGATGATCTCACCCAGTCTTGCGGTCTGAGCAAGGCTGAGGCTGAGTTGATCAGCAAGATGCAACAAGCCAAGTTGCAGCGCTCCTGATTTCTACACAATCTTCAAGGCGCTGCAGGCCCTTCCAATAGGCGCAACGGCGGTGTGATGTCGCTGTCACGCTCACTGCTGGCCGGCGCTTTGCCTTTCAGGTACCAGGCAAAGGCAATGATTTCCGCGATGCAGCGATACAGCTGTTCGGGGATGGCATCGCCCAGCTCCAGGCGTGCCAACAAACGTACCAGTTCGGCGTTCTCATAAATCGGTACTTCATACTCGCGGGCGATAGCCAGAATGGCTTCGGCCAGTTCGTCGTCGCCTTTGGCGCTGAGCACGGGCGCGCTCTGGCCATCGTAGGTCAGGGCTATGGCTTGGCGGGGGGCGCTTTTCTTCATGCCGTTTCGTCCACCCAGCGTTGTTCCAGCGTGGTGCGCGGGCCGCGTGGCGGCATGCCTTGGCTGCAGGCCAGCTCGCCAACCTGCAAGCCCGTGGCACTCAGGCGCTGGCGCAGGTTATCCAGTTCTGCATCGATCAGGCTGACGGTGCTGCTGCGTTCAGCCCACAGCTGGCTGGACAGGCGACCGTGGGCCAGTTGCGCCTGCACCTGCAAGGGGCCCAGCGGATCAAGGTCGAACGCCAGCTCGACTTTCCACAAGGTTTCCTTTTTCTCGGATTTGCTCTGCGCGTTGCCCTCGTCGCGCTGGATCTTGACCTGCAAGGGCACCAATTCCTGTTGGTTGCGCATGGGCAGTTCCAGTTGCCAGGTGGTGAGCAGGTTGCCGTCCGGGCCGACCTGGCTCTGCGCGAGGCTGGAGAGTTGGTGGGTCTGCAAACGTGAAATGGCGGCGGCGGCCAGTTTCAGCAGGGCTTCCAGATCGGCTTCACCGTCCATGGCCTGGAGCAGGCGTGAGGGCAGGGGAAAGCTCAGTGCCTGTTGACGGTTACTGGCTTTGCCCAGGCTACCCAGCAGATCGCGAGCCAATGCCGGCATTGCCTGTGCCAGGCTGGCATTGGCTGCGGTCAGCGGAGTGCCCGCAGGCAGATTGGGCAGCAACTGGGTAATCAGGCGCAGTAGATTGGCCTTGAGGTCGGTCGGCAATGCCTGGCCCTGGCCACCGAGTAATTTGCTTTCCAGCAGGATGCCACTGTTCTCCAGGGCTGCCGCCAGGCCTTTGGCGGTACTCAGCTGGGCGGCGTCGGGCAGTGCGCCGAAGAGCTTATCAATGCTGGTGCGCAGGCCTTCACTGATCTCGGCGTTACCGCGCAGCCCTTGTAGGGCATTGAACAGGCCTTCCAGTGAGGCTTGGCGGTTGCTTTGGCTACCCAGTTGCTGGCTCAGGGCGAGCTGATCGAGGCGCCCGCTCAGCGGCAGAAAATTCAACGCCTGGCTGCCCTGTACCTGGGCGCTGAGCAAGCTGCCGAGGGGCAGGGCCAGTGGGGTTTCCAGGGACAGTTTGCTGCCGGCCAACGGGGTATTGAGCAGATTGACCAGCACCTTGTAGATCACCTGCTGTGAGCGCCCTTGCAGCAGTTGCTCGCGGGCCACCACCTTGCCCTGCAGCAGGGTGCCAACCGGCAACTGTTCCAGGTCCAGGCTGGTAAGGGGTTTGTCGGTGCCCATCAGTACGGACAGAGCCAGGCGGGTTTCCGACAGGGCTGTTACCGCCAGGGATGTGCCCTGGGCAATCGGTCGTGGGCTGCTGGCTTCCAGGGTGGTCTGGCGACCATTCTCCAGAGTCAGTTTGAGTAGCATCTGAAAGCTTTGCGCCACCTCTTTGAGGGCGATCACCTCGGCCTTTGCGGTTTCACCGCTGGCCAGCAAGCCTTGCATAGGCTGCAGCAGTTTTACCGCCAGATCAGCCGCTACGGCGTTGGGGCGGCTGCTGGGGGGCGCTGGCGGCAGGGGGCGCGGGCTGCTGATTTCGCTCATTGGCGGGTTACACCCTGTCGAAAATGCCCACTGCGGGAGGCGGGGCTTGGTATGTATAATCGCGCCCCGTCTGGTTCGGCTGCGCATTCCACTTGCGTCAGTATAGCGGCCAAGACTCTGTCGACTTGAACAGCTTTTGCCATCCATCGTGGGTACCGATGCCTTGACCAGTCCTCTTCTCGAAGCCGTGGCGCTCGCCTGTGAGCGGGACTGGCGCATGCTCTTCGAGCGTCTGGAGCTGCGTCTGGTTCCCGGTGAGATGCTGCAGGTGGTTGGGCCCAACGGCAGCGGCAAGACCAGCCTGTTGCGCCTGTTGGCTGGGCTGATGCAGCCGACTGCCGGTGAGATTCGCCTCAATGGTCTTCCGTTGTCAGCGCAGCGTGCCGAGCTGGCACGCAACCTGTTATGGATCGGCCATGCTGCGGGCATCAAAGGGCTGCTTACTGCCGAGGAAAACCTGACTTGGCTCTGCGCTCTGCATCAGCCCGCCGAACGTGAGGCCATCTGGCAGGCGTTGGCGGCAGTGGGGTTGCGTGGCTTTGAAGATGTGCCCTGTCATACCCTGTCCGCCGGGCAGCAACGCCGCGTGGCGCTGGCGCGTTTGTATTTGCCAGGCCCGCCACTCTGGGTGCTGGATGAGCCGTTTACCGCGCTGGATAAAGCGGCGGTGGCGCAGTTGGAGAGTCATCTGGCCACGCATTGTCAGCAGGGCGGTCTGGTGGTGTTGACCACGCACCACGAAATGACGGTCAAGCCGGCCGGCTACCGCGAGCTTGACCTGGGGCAACGCACATCATGAGCAATGTTTTTACCCTGCTGCTGGCCCGTGAAGCGCGCCTGTTGTTTCGCCGTCCGGCCGAGCTGGCCAACCCGCTGGTGTTCTTTGCCATCGTGATTGCATTGTTCCCGCTGGCAGTGGGGCCGCAGACGCAGTTGTTACAAAGCCTTTCGCCTGGGTTGGTATGGGTAGCGGCGCTATTGGCCGTATTGCTCTCGCTAGACGGGCTGTTTCGCAGTGATTTCGAGGACGGCTCGCTGGAGCAGTGGGTCCTTTCGCCGCACCCCCTGGCTCTTCTGGTTCTGGCCAAGGTGCTGGCACACTGGCTGTTCTCCGGCCTGGCACTGGTACTGCTGGCGCCGCTGCTGGCGTTGATGCTGGGTTTGCCGGGGCGCTGCCTGCCGGTGCTGCTGATTTCGCTGTTGCTCGGTACGCCGGTGCTGAGCCTGCTCGGCGCGGTTGGTGCGGCGCTGACCGTGGGGCTGAAGCGTGGCGGCTTGTTGCTCGCGTTGCTGATTTTGCCGTTGTACATCCCGGTGCTGATTCTCGGCAGCGGTGCGTTACAAGCCAGCCTGCAAGGATTGCCGGCGGTCGGCCACCTGTTGTGGTTGGCCAGCCTCACCGCACTGGCGGTGACCTTGACACCTTTTGCCATCGCCGCTGGTCTGACGATCAGTGTCGCTGAGTAGACAATAAGCCTGAATGGCCGGTTGATCGCGGTGCCTGCCTGCGCCCTGATCAGCCCTAGCACTGATGAGTAACCTGATGAACTGGACGTGGTTTCACAAGCTCGGCTCGCCCAAATGGTTCTATGAAATCAGCAGCCGCTGGTTGCCCTGGTTGGCTATGGCTGCCGCTGTGCTGCTGGTGGTCGGCTTGGTCTGGGGGCTGGCCTTTGCGCCGCCGGATTACCAGCAAGGCAACAGCTTTCGCATCATTTACATCCATGTGCCAGCGGCATTCCTCGCCCAGTCGATCTACGTGATGCTGGCGGTGGCCGGCATTGTCGGCCTGGTGTGGAAGATGAAACTGGCCGATGTCGCCCTGCAGCAGGCGGCGCCCATTGGCGCCTGGATGACGGCCATCGCCCTGCTTACCGGCGCCATTTGGGGCAAACCGACCTGGGGCACCTACTGGGTCTGGGATGCCCGCCTGACCTCGATGCTGATTCTGTTGTTTTTGTATTTCGGGGTGATTGCCTTAGGCAATGCCATCACCAACCGTGATAGCGCGGCTAAGGCCTGTGCGGTGCTGGCCATTGTCGGCGTGGTGAATATCCCGATCATCAAATACTCGGTGGAATGGTGGAACACCCTGCACCAGCCGGCGACCTTCAGTGTGGTGGCCAAGCCGGCCATGCCGTTCGAGATGTGGATGCCGCTGCTGATCATGGTGTTGGGCTTCTACTGCTTCTTTGGTGCCGTGCTGCTGCTGCGCATGCGTCTGGAAGTGCTCAAGCGCGAGGCACGCAGCAGTTGGGCCAAGGCCGTCGTCAAGGCACAGGTGGAGAACAGCCGATGAGTTTTGCCAGCTTTAGCGACTTTATCGCCATGGGCACCCATGGGCCGTATGTCTGGTCCTGTTATGCCATCAGCCTGGCTGTGCTGGCGCTGAATGTGGCGCTGCCAATCCTGGCGCGTCGCCGTTATCTGCAAGACGAGGCGCGTCGTTTGCGCCGGGAGGAGTCGAAGTGAACCCCGTGCGTAAAAAACGCCTGTATATCGTCCTGGCCATTATTGCCGGTGTCGGCATCGCTGTGGCCCTGGCCCTCAGTGCGTTGCAGCAGAACATCAACCTGTTCTACACCCCCACGCAGATCGCCAACGGCGAAGCCCCGCAGGACACCCGCATCCGTGCCGGCGGTCTGGTCGAGGAGGGCTCGGTGAAGCGCTCCAGCGACTCACTGGACACCGATTTCGTCGTTACCGATGGTGCCAAGAGCGTGACCATCCGCTACAGCGGCATCCTCCCGGATCTGTTCCGTGAAGGGCAAGGCATCGTCGCCATGGGCAAGCTCGACGCCAATGGTGTGTTGATTGCCGATGAAGTGCTGGCCAAGCACGATGAGAATTACATGCCACCGGAAGTCATGCAGGCTCTCGAGCAGAGCGGCATGAAACAGCAGCACGACGCGGCTAAAGCGGCCAAGCAGGCGTCCCCAGCGGAGTACGCGCAATGATCCCCGAACTTGGCCATCTGGCGATGATTCTGGCGCTGTGCATGGCGCTGGTGCAGGCGACACTGCCACTGATTGGCGCCTGGCGCGGTGATCGGCAATGGATGAGTCTGGCGCAGCCGGCTGCCTGGGGGCAGTTCGCCTTTATGCTGTTCGCCTTTATCTGCCTGACCTACGCCTTTATGGTTGACGATTTCACCGTCGCCTATGTGGCCAACAACTCCAACAGTGCGCTGCCCTGGTACTACAAGTTCAGTGCCGTGTGGGGCGCCCACGAAGGGTCGCTGCTGCTCTGGGGCCTGATTCTCGCCGGTTGGACCTTTGCCGTGTCGATTTTCTCGCGGCAGTTGCCAGAAGAGATGCTCGCCCGCGTGTTGGCCGTGATGGGCATCATCAGCATCGGTTTTCTGCTGTTTCTGATCATCACTTCCAATCCGTTTGAACGCTTGCTGTTCAATACCCCGGCCGATGGCCGCGACCTCAATCCACTGTTGCAGGACTTTGGCCTTATCATCCATCCACCGATGCTCTACATGGGCTATGTCGGCTTCTCCGTGGCCTTTGCCTTCGCCATTGCGGCCTTGCTCGGCGGCAAGCTGGACGCGGCCTGGGCGCGCTGGTCGCGGCCGTGGACCATCGTTGCCTGGGCGTTCCTTGGCATCGGTATCGCCCTGGGTTCCTGGTGGGCTTATTACGAACTGGGTTGGGGGGGCTGGTGGTTCTGGGACCCGGTGGAAAACGCCTCCTTTATGCCCTGGTTGGTCGGCACTGCGCTGATCCACTCCCTGGCCGTGACGGAAAAGCGTGGCGTGTTCAAAAGCTGGACTGTGCTGCTGGCGATTGCCGCGTTCTCCCTGAGTCTGCTGGGCACCTTCCTGGTTCGTTCCGGGGTGCTGACCTCGGTGCATGCCTTCGCCAGTGATCCTGAGCGCGGCGTGTTTATTCTGGTGTTCCTGCTGATTGTGGTGGGCAGTTCCTTGGCGCTGTTTGCCATCCGCGCGCCGGTGGTGAAAAGCCAGGTCGGTTTTGCCCTGTGGTCGCGGGAAACCCTGTTGCTGGTCAACAACCTGATCCTGGTGGTGTCCGCTGCGATGATCCTGCTCGGCACCCTCTATCCGCTGGTGCTGGATGCCACTACTGGCGCGAAATTGTCCGTTGGGCCGCCTTACTTCAATGCCCTGTTTGTACCGCTGATGGGCCTGTTGATGGCGATGATCTCGGTCGGGGTGCTGGTGCGTTGGAAAGATACGCCGCTGCAGTGGCTGCTCGGCATGCTGGCGCCCGTACTGATCGGTAGTGTTGTGTTGGCAGTGATCGCCACGTTCCTGGTCGGCGACTTCAACTGGGCGGTGCTCGCTGTTTGCCTGTTATCCGCTTGGGTGGTGCTAGCCGGCGTGCGCGACATTCTCGAGAAAACCCGGCACAAGGGCTTGCTCAAAGGCCTGCCAAGCTTGACCCGTAGTTACTGGGGCATGCAGATGGCGCACCTGGGCATGGCGGTATGCGCCCTGGGTGTGGTGCTGACCAGTGTGGGCAGCTACGAACGAGACATGCGCATGGCACCGGGTGAATCGGTGGAGATCGGTGGTTATCAGTTCACCTTTGAAGGTGCCGAGCACTTCGAGGGGCCGAACTTCACCTCGGACAAAGGCACCGTGCGTATTTTCGAAGATGGCAAGCAGATCGCCGTACTCCACCCTGAGAAGCGCCTGTACACCGTGCAGCAATCGGTAATGACCGAAGCAGGTATTGACGCCGGGATCACCCGCGACCTGTTTGTTGCCCTGGGCGAGCCACTGGAAAACGGTGCCTGGGCGGTACGCGTGCACATCAAGCCGTTCGTTCGTTGGATCTGGTTCGGTGCATTGCTGATGGGCCTGGGTGGCTTCCTGGCGGCCGCTGACAAGCGCTACCGGATGAAGGTGCGCACCCGCGTGCGTGACGCACTGGGCATGGCGGGGGCGCAGGTATGAAGCGTTTACTGCTGCTGTTACCGCTGCTGATCTTTCTTGGCGTAGCGGTGTTTCTCTACCGTGGGCTGTTTCTCGATCCTTCCGAGCTGCCATCGGCGCTGATTGGCAAACCACTGCCGGCCTTCTCCCTGCCGGCGGTGCAGGATGGTAAGCCGCTTACCGAGGCTGATCTCAAGGGCAAACCGGCGCTGGTCAATGTCTGGGCCACCTGGTGCGTGGCCTGCCGCGTGGAACACCCGGTGTTGAACAAGCTGGCCAAGCTGGGCGTGACCATCTACGGGGTCAACTACAAGGATGACAACGCCGCCGCGCAGAAGTGGCTGGTGGAGTTTCACGACCCCTATCAGCTGAACATCAACGATGCGCGTGGCACCCTGGGCCTGGACCTGGGCGTGTACGGCGCACCCGAGACCTTCCTGATCGACAAGGACGGCATTATCCGTCACAAGTTTGTCGGTGTGATCGATGAACGTGTCTGGCGCGAACAACTGGCCCCGCTGTATCAGGCACTTGTCGATGAGGCCCAGCCATGAAGCGTCTGTTGAGTGCTGCGGTGCTGGGCCTGGCTTTGCTGGGCACTGCCCAGGCCGCTATCGACACCTACGAATTTGCCACTGAGGCCGAGCGCGAGCGTTACCGCAACCTGGTGGAAGAGCTGCGCTGCCCCAAGTGTCAGAACCAGAACATCGCTGACTCCGATGCGCCGATTGCCATGGACCTGCGTGCGCAAATCTATCGCATGCTGGAGGAAGGCCAGAGCAATGAGCAGATCATTGATTTTCTGGTCAGCCGTTATGGCGATTTCGTGCTCTACAAGCCGCCAGTCACCGCGCGCACCTTGCTGCTGTGGTATGGCCCGGCGGGTTTGCTGGCCGGCGGTTTCGTCCTGCTTGGGGTCATCCTGTTGCGTCGTCGTAGCAAGCCGGGTGTTGTCGCCAGTGGCCTGTCTGCCGATGAACAGCAGCGCCTGACTGCTCTGCTAAATCAAACGCCTGTGGATAAGAAAGACTGATGATTGAATTCTGGTTGTGCGCCGGCTTGCTGTTGCTGACGGCCCTGGCGTTTCTGCTGATTCCGGTGTTGCGTGCGCGCAAGGTGCAGGCTGAAGAAGACCGTACAGCCTTGAACGTGACCCTTTACCAGGAGCGCCTGCAAGAGTTGCAAGCGCAGCACGCTGCCGGTGCGCTGAATGAACAGCAACTGGCCAGCGGCCGTGATGAAGCCGCACGTGAGCTGTTGGCCGACACTGAAGGCGCGTTGGCCAAACCGACCCAGCGTAAGCTGGGCGGCACGATTCCTCTGATCGCCGCCTTGCTGATGCCCTTGCTCGGCTATGGCCTGTATCAGCACTGGGGCGCCATCGGCGACGTTGAGCGGGCGCAGACCTTTGCCGCACAGCCAAAAACCATTGAAGAAATGACCGCGCGTCTGGAAGCGGCGGTCAAGAGCAACCCCGAATCGGCCGAGAGCTGGTACTTCCTCGGGCGCACCTACATGGCTCAGGAGCGGGCGTCTGATGCGGCGCTGGCCTTTGAGCGCGCTGTGGATGTCGCCGGGCGTGAGCCCGAGCTGCTCGGGCAATGGGCTCAGGCGCTGTATTTTGCCAGCGACAAACAATGGACCGCACAGCTGCAAGCCTTGACCGACGAAGCGCTGAAAGGCGAGCCGGCCGAAGTCACCAGCTTGGGGTTGTTGGGGATTGCTGCCTATGAAAGCGGCCAGTTCGAGAAAGCCATTGGTCACTGGCAGCAGCTGGTGGCTGTGCTGCCGGCTGAAGACCCGTCTCGCCAGGCTATTCAGGGCGGTATTGAGCGTGCACGCGAACAGTTGGGCGAACCCGCTGCCGCCGCGCCAGCGACCAGCCAGGGCCTGACGGTACGAGTCGAGTTGGCGCCAGCGCTGCAGGCCAAGGTGCAACCAGGCGATGCGGTGTTCGTGTTTGCCCGTGCGGTTTCCGGCCCGCCCATGCCGCTGGCGGTCAAGCGCTTGAGCGTGGCTGACCTGCCGGCTGAAGTCAGCCTGTCGGACAGCGATGCGATGATGCCGCAGCTGAAAATCTCCGGTTTCGAGCAGGTGCAACTGGTTGCGCGAATTTCGCGCAGTGGCAATGCCACCGCTGGTGAGTGGATTGGCAGCAGCCAGCCGCTGGCCAGCAAGAGCACTGAGCTGCAGCAACTGCTGATTGACAGCGCTGACAGCAAAGCACCATGAGGGCGTTGCTGAGGGGTGCCGTACTCGCCGGTCTGCTTGGGCTGACGGGTTGTGTGCAGCTGCCGCTGGCCACGGCGCCCGTCAACACGCCGAGCGGCAGCAGCAATCACCCGCGCTTTGCTCCACCGCCTGGGGTGGACAGTCAGTGGAATGCGCAACTGGGGGTGTACGTGGTGGGTGGCGCCTCTCACCTGTATTACCGTGAGCGCACTTACTACCGCTGGAACTCTGGCTGGAGCTGGGCGAGTAACCCGCAGGGGCCCTGGTTGCCTACCGACAGCAGCGGCGTGCCGCCTGGGTTATTTCGTCGATACGCGCAGTAACCATGCTTGCAACACCAAGGCCTCCGTAGTTTGCACTGTCGGCGGCCTTTCTATGTGTGGCGTTACTCGGCAATCTGCAGCTTGCGTGACTCGTGATAAAAGAAGCGAATCTTCTCGTATTCGAAGGGCGAGTTGAGCTGGCCGTAGCGGAAGTTCACCGTGGAGCGCTGATCGACCACTTCCAGCAGGGTGATTTCCGGGTGGCTGACACTGGCCTCGGCAACGTTCAGCCAGTTGACCTGGTTTTTCACTGCAAAGTCCGCCACCAGGCCGCCGGTGTCGCGCAGGTTCGAGGGCCCCAGCAATGGCAGGATCAGGTACGGCCCAGCTGGTGTGCCGTAGTAGCCGAGGGTCTGACCGAAGTCTTCCTTCTGTTTAGGCAGGCCCATGCGCGTGGCAGGGTCCCACAGGCCGGCTACGCCGATCGTGGTATTGAGCAGCAGGCGTGCCGTGGTCTGCATGGTGCGCTTGCCCTTGAGCTGCAGGGCGCTGTTGAGCAGGTTGGGCACATCCCCCAGGTTACTGAAGAAGTTGCTGACACCGCTCTGCACCAGAGTGGGGGTGATATAGCGGTAGCCATCGACAATCGGCAGGAACACCCACTCATCGAAGCGGTAGTTGAAGTGATACACGCGGCGGTTCCATGACTCCAGTGGGTCATAGATGTTCAGCGCGGAGAGGGTAGAGCGCTCGAATTCGCGCTGATCCAGGCCCGGGTTGAACTGCAGGTGCTGCAGCGGCCGCTTGAAGCCATCGGCATCGGCGCTGTGTTCGGCGTTGGCCAGGTTGCTGCCCAGCAGCAGGCCCATGAACAGGGCAAGGGAAAGAGGCTTAGCCACGGAAGAACTCCAGCATGGCGTCGCTGTTGACGCGGTAGTTGAGGTTGCCGCAATGGCCACCCAGCGGGTAGACCGTCAGCCGCTCACCAAAGGTGCTGCGCAGGTAGCCCAGGTCACCGGGGCCGAGAATCACGTCATCGGCGTTGTGCATGACGGCAATCTTGCTGCTGTTTTTCAGGTAATCGGTCAGGGCATACAGGCTGACCTGGTCAATCAGTTGCGCCAGGCTGCCGCCGTCATAGCGGGCTCGCCACATGGGGATGAGCTGCTCGGTCAGGTAGCAATCAAAGTCACATTGCAGTGCGCGTTTGAAGAAGGTCGTCAGGCTGGTGCCTTCCTTGATCGGGTAGCTGACCGGGGTGATCAGCCCACGTCGGTTGATCAGGTCCGAGGTGAACGCGATATCGGCGGAGGAGAAGCGGAACGCTGCGCCGATCAGCATGGCCATCTGCTCGTCGCTGAGTTTTTCCTTGGAATTCTGGAAGTCATAGAGCAGGGCGTCGTTGATATCGACATAGCCCTTGTCCTGGAAGTAGCGAGTCAGCTTGCCCAGCACCAGTTCATAAAAGGTGGTGCTGTTATCAATGCCCTTGACCTTGGTTTGTACCAGGCGGTCGAGGTTGGTGACCGAGGTATAGAGGTTGACCGGCGGGTTGAGCAGCAGCACGCGCTTGAAATTGAAACTGCGCCGGGTTTCGTCCAACTCGCTGACAAAGGCTGCCTGCAGCGCACCCAGGCTGTAGCCGGTAAGGTGGAATTCACTGACTTTCAGACGTGGATGCTGTGCCCGCACGGCCTGCATGGCGCGGTACAGATCGTCAGCGTCATCGCGGGTAATACCGGGGGTGGCAAAGCGCGAGGCGGCTGTCATGAAGTCATAGCTGGTGGGGGATGACAGCTGCACCACATGGTAGCCGGCGCCGTAGAACAGCTTCTTCAGGTATTCCGGGGTACCGCTGGCGTAATGTGCACCGGTGCCGGCAATGATAAAGATCAGCGGCGCTTCGCCTGACTGCTTGGCCAGGCGATAGCGCATCTTGGTGACCGGCCAGAAATTCTCCGGTACCTCGAATTCGCGCTCCGGGCGCAGTTTGGCCTGATAGTCCGCCTGGTTGATATCGGCATCGGCGGGCAGTGTTGGACGCAGTTCGGGCGGGGTGGTGGCCAGAGTGGCCTCGAACGGGTTGCTCAGTGGGTAGCCATAGCTATTGACGTCGATATCGGCCGCGCTGACTGAGGCAGTCAGGGCCAGGCAACTGAGCAGGGCAAGCAGACGAGGGACAGGCGACATGGCGAAATCTCTTGAGAGCTAGGTAGTGCTGCGGGGCTACGCGGCTCGATTTGACCACACAAGCCAGGTTAAGTGCCGTTTAGTTATAGCGCTGAAGTTTTTCAGGCGAAAGTGTCACTGTTTAATGGCGGGTGCTCAGGGCACTACCTGTAAATTTTCGACCCAGATCAGCTCGCAGGCCCCATCCCCGGTGTCTTCACGAGTGAGCGAACTGATCCAGCGGTAGCCATCGTCGCCATCGACTCGCACCAGTTGCCCGCTCAGGCGAATCTGTTGGCCCGGTTTGAGTTTGCTCAGGGTTTTCGCCACCTCTGCCGTGGCTGGAATCATATGCATATTGGCGCTGTTGATCTCGATCTGCCTCCGCTCGATCGGCAGTTGCTCGGCGCGCCAGAAGTACCAGCGGTTGCGCTGGCTGATGCTGATATGGCGCAGCACTTCGGGGTCGGCCATGGGGCCCCAGCCGAGTGCCAGGTCGGTGGGCGAGAGTTTGGCACCGCGGTCTAGGTAATAGTCTTCACGGCCGAGAATCCGCGCTTCCAGCTGGAAGTCTTGCAGGTGGCTGAGGGTGTGTTCGGCCACGCGCCAGCTACCGCTCTGCTGCGCAGTGCGAGGTGGCAGGTTGCCGGGGCTGGGGAGCAGGATCACCCAGAGCATCCACAGGGCAAGCAGGCCGGCAGTGATCAGGATTAGGCGACGGATAGGCATGGGCAGAGTCTAGGGCCTGTTGGCATTGTATTCACAGCCCTGCGCGTGCGAACGACTTGCGGCAAGGTAGCTGTGATACCGCGACAAGCGCAGTTGCTTGAAGCGCGGGGGGTGTTATCCGCAGCGCGGCGGCTTATCCTACGCAGCCATTTTCTTGCCCCGAGCTTTTATATGCCGCGTTACCTGCCCCTGGCCCTCGTGTTGATCGCAGCTGCCCTGAGTCTGACTGCCAGTCTGCTGCTGCGTTACCAGTTGATGGAGAACGAATTGTGGGTAGGTGTGTGTGTGGCCGAGCCGCAGCGCCTGAGCTGTGAGGTGCGGGCCCTGTTCGGCTGGCTGATCCACTTCCGTGTGCTGTCGCTGGGGGCATTGGGCTGCGCGCTGTTGGCCTTTGTCCTGCCTGGCGTGTGGGGGCAGCGTCTGGCGGTGCCGGCCTTGCTGCTGGGCCTGCCGGCATTGGTGCTGTACAGCGCCAGCCTCGCGGTTTTTGCCGTGGTGCTGGCGTTGTTGCGTTTGGTGCGTGCGCCTAAAACCGCCTGATTAGGCGGTTTGCGCCTTGGCCCGCAGGCTGCGCCACAGGGCAGCGACCAGCAAGGCGCTGGTCAGGGCCCAGCCCAGGGCTTGCAGGTTGCTGAGGGTTTCCTGATACAACTGCGGGGCGATACCGGCACCGATCAGCAGAGCCAGCAACGCTACTTCGCGGCGGTAGCCGCTGACGGGCTGGCACAGGTACACCACTGCCGGCAGCAGCAGCGCGGCGCTGGGGAAACTGCGGTAGCGCGCGTCCATCACCAGCGCCAGCATCATCACGGCTCCGGCAAAGCCGCTCAGCACCAGCCACAGCGCTGCCTTGCTGCTTAGCCACTGGCGCAACTGCAAGCGCCAGCCGCTTGTCTGGCTGAGTTGCAAGGCCGCATGGGCCAGTACCAGCAGGTTGAGCGTGATCAGCGCCGCGCCCCACAGCCACTCACCCAGATAGCGGCTGGTCACCAGCGTCAGCTCTGCAAACAGGCCGATACAGCCAGCCCCTAGGGCGGCCAGCAGGGGCAGCAGCAGGGCGGCGCGGGCCGACTGCGGGCGGCCGGCAAACAGCAGCGTGGCAACAAAGAGGATCAGGCTGGCGGCCAGCCAGACCGGCCAGAGCGGCAGATTGGAAACAGCTCCGGCGAGGATCGACTTGTCCTGGCGGTCGGCGTTATACAGCCCCCAGTAACCGCCTACGGCACCTTCGCTGATGCGCTTCCAGGGCTGATCGAAGGCTTCGATCAGGTTGTAGTGCCAACCATTCTGCTCGGCCATGGCGACAAAACCACGGATGAATTTGGCCTGGTTGACCAGACTGGGTACGGCGGTCTCGCGTTGACGCCCTTCGCTGGGCCAGCCGGTTTCACCGATCAGGATGTCCTTGGGCGCATAGGCATTGCCGAAGGTCTGGCGCACCTCAGCGACTTCATGCAATGCCGTTTCAATACCGGCCGGGTTGTCTTCCCAGTAGGGCAGCAGGTGGATGGTGATGAAGTCCACTGCGGGCGCAACTTCGGGGTGCTTGAGCCAGAACTCCCAGACATCGGCATAGGTCACCGGCTGCTGGATCTGCGCCTTGACCTGCTCGATAAGCGCCACCAGTTGCTCGGCCGTGACTTCCTTGCGCAGTAGCGCCTCGTTGCCGACGATGACTGACTGGATGATATCGGGGTGGGCGTTGGCCATCTTTACCAGCCCGGCAATTTCAACGGCAGTATCGGCCGGGCTACGGCTGACCCAGGCGCCGGCAATCAACTTCAGGCCGTGCTTGCGAGCGATATTCGGCAGTTCTTCCAGGCCCGTTACCGAGTAGGTGCGCAGGCACTCGAAGCGTTCGGCCAGCATGGCCAGATCCGCTTCCATGCGCTCGGGACGCAACTGCATGGGCTGATCGAAGGGCGACTGGTCCTTGTCGAACGGCGTGTAAGAGGCACATTGCAGCTTGTGCGTTGGCGTGGCGGCGTCCGCCAGTTCAACCGGTTGGCCAATGCCGAACCAGAGCCCACAGAGGGCCAGCAGACCGAGTAGCAAGGCCAGTGCATAGGGAGCAGCGGGAAAGCGGGAAGTGGCGGGCATGATACGTGCGCGTATGGTGACGGAGGCGCGCATAGTAGCGGATTGCACGGTTTCCCGGCTGGCTGTTTTTATCGTTCAGACAATGCCATTGGCATCCATCTGCGGCACTTATGCCTGGTGGTGCAACCAGGCGTGTTTGGGCTGCTTGGGGGCTTGTGCGGAGTGTCCCTCGAACCGCTGCCAGACTTTCTCGTGAAAGTAGAAACCCACCGAATTGCACAGCGGCTCAATGGCGGCCACCAGTCCGCTGGCGGCAACACTGCCGGTCAGTGCGTAGGTCACACCGAAGGCGATGCAGAAGTGCATCAGGGTAAATGTCAGTGTCTTGAGCATGGCCCACCTCGAGTGAGAATTGTTCTTCATTGAGATGCAGCGTAGTGGCTCAAGATCTATTGGGAAAATGTTGCGTTTGAATTGCTTTGATAGTTTCTGTCGATTTACCTGGTGCGGGTAATAAAAAGCCCAGCACTAGGCTGGGCTTTTGAATTTGGCTCCGCGACCTGGACTCGACAGCGCAGCTGAACGCGCTTTAGCGCGGCCCCGCAGGGGAGAGCGAAGCGAATAACCTGGGACGCAGTCCCTGGTGAGAGTCCACAGGCAATAAAAAACCCAGCGGTTAGGCTGGGTTTTCGAATTTGGCTCCGCGACCTGGACTCGAACCAGGGACCCAATGATTAACAGTCATTTGCTCTACCGACTGAGCTATCGCGGAACAACGGCGCGTATCCTACTGATTAGAAAGGGGAAGTCAATACCTGATCGACTTCCCCAGTGAATCAGAGAACTGCGGCAATGGCCTGGGTAACGGCGGGCAGGTTGCGCTGGTTCAGCGCGGCCACGCAGATGCGGCCGGTGCTGACGGCGTAGATGCCGAACTCGGTTTTCAGTCGCTCAACCTGCTCGGCGGTAAGGCCCGAGTAGGAGAACATGCCGCGCTGCTGGGCGACAAAGCCGAAATCGCGTTTGCAGTTCAGGGCCGCCAGCTGCTCGACCATGGCCATACGCATGCCGCGAATACGCTCGCGCATGCCGGCCAGCTCTTCTTCCCACAGGGCGCGCAGTTCAGGGCTGTTGAGCACGCTGGCGACCACAGTGGCACCGTGGGTCGGTGGGTTGGAGTAGTTGGTGCGGATCACGCGCTTGGCTTGCGACAGCACGCGACCGGCTTCTTCCTGGCTGCCGGTGATGATCGACAGCGCGCCGACACGCTCGCCGTACAGCGAGAAGGACTTGGAGAACGAGCTGGAAACGAAGAACGGGATGCCCGCTTGAGCGAACAGGCGCACGGCAAAGGCATCCTGCTCGATACCGTCGCCAAAGCCCTGGTAGGCGATGTCGAGGAACGGCACGTGCTCACGCTCGCGCAATACCTCCAGCACGGCTTTCCAGTCGTCCAGCGACAGGTCGACACCGGTCGGGTTGTGACAGCAGGCGTGCAGCACGACAACCGAGCGCGCAGGCAGATTTTTCAGGTCTTCGAGCATGCCGGCACGGTTAACCCCGTGGCTGGCTGCGTCGTAATAGCGGTAGTTCTGTACCGGGAAACCGGCGGACTCGAACAGCGCGCGGTGGTTTTCCCAGCTTGGGTCGCTGATGGCGACCACGGTGTCGGGCAGCAGTCGCTTGAGGAAATCCGCGCCGGTTTTCAGTGCGCCGGTGCCACCGACGGCTTGAGTGGTGATCACTCGGCCAGCGGCAACCAGCTCGGAGTCGGCACCCAGCAACAGTTTCTGCACAGCGCTGTCATAGGCGGCAATGCCTTCAATGGGCAGGTAACCACGCGGGGCGTGGGCTTCAATCCGGGCTTTCTCGGCTTCGGCTACGGCGCGCAGCAGGGGAATGCGGCCTTCCTCGTTGTAGTAAACGCCAACGCCCAGGTTGACCTTGGTCGCGCGGGGGTCGGCGTTGAATGCTTCATTGAGGCCCAGGATGGGGTCGCGCGGAGCCATTTCGACGGCGGAGAACAGACTCATGGATGCGGCAGCTCGCAGAGGAGAAGTTGAGTATCAGGCAACACCCTGCTAGGGGTTGCGTAAGTGGGCCGGTAGTATACCGGCGCATAACCTGTGCTGCGACAGCAGGCACACGCTTTTCACCGGTTTTGACGTAGGCTTTCAGGCCGCGTCACACCCGCTTGTCGAGGTTTGTCATGTCCGAGTTTCAATTGGTCACCCGTTTCCAGCCTGCCGGCGATCAACCCGAGGCGATTCGGCAGATGGTCGAGGGGCTGGAAGCCGGTCTCTCGCACCAGACCCTGCTGGGCGTGACTGGCTCGGGCAAGACCTTTTCTATCGCCAACGTGATTGCCAAGGTGCAGCGCCCGACGCTGGTGCTGGCACCGAACAAGACCCTCGCCGCGCAGCTGTATGGCGAATTCAAGAGCTTCTTCCCGAACAACGCGGTGGAGTATTTCGTCTCCTACTACGACTACTACCAGCCGGAAGCCTACGTACCGTCGTCGGACACCTTTATCGAGAAGGATGCCTCGATCAACGACCATATCGAGCAGATGCGCCTGTCGGCGACCAAGGCGCTGATCGAGCGCAAGGACGTCATCGTGGTCTGCACCGTGTCGTCGATCTACGGCCTGGGCAGCCCCGAGGAGTACCTGAAAATGGTCCTGCACCTCGACCGGGGCGACAAGATGGATCAGCGCGCGCTGCTGCGCCGGCTGGCCGAGTTGCAGTACACGCGCAACGACATGGACTTTGCCCGCGCCACCTTCCGCGTGCGTGGTGATGTGATCGACGTTTTTCCGGCGGAGTCGGATCTCGAAGCCATTCGCATCGAGCTGTTCGACGACGAGGTGGAGAGCATCAGCGCCTTTGATCCGTTGACTGGTGAGGTGATCCAGAAGCTGCCGCGCTTCACCTTCTATCCCAAGAGTCACTACGTCACCCCGCGCGAAACCCTGCTGGAGGCGGTTGAGCACATCAAGGTCGAGTTGCAACAACGTCTGGACTACCTGCGCGGGGCGAACAAACTGGTGGAAGCGCAGCGCCTGGAGCAGCGCACGCGCTTTGACCTGGAGATGATCCTCGAGCTGGGTTATTGCAACGGTATCGAGAACTACTCGCGCTACCTCTCCGGCCGTCCGGCCGGCGCGCCGCCACCCACCCTGTACGACTACCTGCCGGACGAAGCGCTGCTGGTGATCGACGAGTCCCACGTCTCGGTGCCGCAGGTAGGCGCGATGTACAAGGGCGACCGTTCGCGCAAGGAAACCCTGGTCGAGTATGGCTTCCGCCTGCCATCGGCGTTGGACAACCGGCCGATGCGTTTCGAGGAATGGGAGGCGGCCAGCCCGCAGACCATCTTTGTGTCTGCCACGCCCGGACCTTACGAGGCCGAGCATGCTGGGCGGGTGATCGAGCAGGTGGTGCGGCCGACGGGTCTGGTTGACCCGCAGATTGAGGTGCGGCCGGCACTGACCCAGGTCGATGACCTGCTTTCGGAAATCCACAAGCGCGTGGCCATCGAGGAGCGCGTGCTGGTCACCACGCTGACCAAGCGCATGGCTGAGGACCTCACCGATTACCTGGGCGATCATGGCGTCAAGGTGCGCTACCTGCACTCGGATATCGACACAGTGGAGCGGGTCGAGATCATTCGCGACCTGCGCATCGGTGCATTCGACGTGCTGGTCGGCATCAACCTGCTGCGCGAAGGCCTGGATATGCCGGAAGTGTCGCTGGTGGCGATTCTCGATGCGGACAAGGAAGGCTTCCTGCGCAGCGAGCGCTCGCTGATCCAGACCATTGGCCGTGCGGCGCGCAACCTCAACGGTAAGGCGATTCTGTATGCCGACCGCATGACCGGCTCGATGGAGCGCGCGATTGGTGAAACCGAGCGGCGGCGCAACAAGCAGATCGCCTTTAACGAAGCCAATGGCATCGTGCCCAAGGGCGTATTCAAGGATGTTCAGGACATCCTCGAAGGTGCAGTCGTGCCCGGCGCGCGCAGCAAGAAGCGCAAAGGCATGGCCCAGGCCGCCGAAGAAAGCGCGCGCTACGAAAACGAGCTGCGCTCGCCGAGCGAGATCACCAAACGTATTCGTCAGCTGGAAGAGAAGATGTACGCCTTGGCCCGCGACCTGGAGTTCGAAGCAGCCGCGCAGTTGCGCGACGAAATTCAGAAACTGCGTGATCGCCTGCTGCAGGTTTGATTGAGTGTCGTCGGATGACGAAGTGAACAACTTGTAGGAGCCAGCTTGCTGGCGATGCTCTTGATCCAATGATCGCCAGCAAGCTGGCTCCTAGGGTTTATCAGCGGCGGCCAAAGATGATCAGCACCACGCCGCCCAGGGTAATGCCGCAGGCCAGCATCGCCAGCAGACTGAGGCGTTCATCCAGCAGCAGATAGCCCAGCAGCAGCGCTACCACCGGATTGACGAAGGCGAAGGTCGATACCAGGCTCGGCCTGACCTCGCGCAGCAGCCAGAAATACGCCGGGTACACGCCGAGGCTGACCGGCAGTACCAGATACGCCAGCCATAGCCAGGCATTAGCGCTCATCGCGCGTAAGTCGAGTGCCTGCCAATCGCCGTGCCACAGGCCGAACAGCGCCAGCAGCAGTGCACCGATCAGCATTTGCAGGCTCAGCCCCAGCCAGCTGGAGCGAAAGGCTGGGCGCTGACGCATCAGCCAGGCGCCGCCCGCCCAGAGCAGGGTGGCGAATACCACCAGCAAACCGGCGAACCACTGTTCGATGGAGGCGCTGTGGTCCAGGCCGTTGTTCATCAGCAGCACGATGCCGCCGCAGGCCAGGGCCAGACCGCACATCACCCACAGTGGCGGGCGCTCACCGAGCAGCCATTCCAGCGCCACGCTCCACAGCGGCAGGGTGGTGTAGAGCATCGCCAGCATGCCGGTGGGCAGGTACTGGTTGGCGTAAATCAATGCGCCCTGGCCGACTGCAATCAACGCCAGGCTGCCGATCAGCACGCCGCCCCAGTCGCTGCGCTGCATGCGCAGTTGCCCGCTGAGCAGCACCCAGGCCAGCGCCAGCAGACCGGCAATCGAGAAGCGCAGGCTGCCGATGACGAACGGCGGTACTTCCAGCAGGAGAAAGTGGTTGGCCAGGTAGGTGGTGCCCCAACCGATATAGATAGTGGCAAAGGCAATGACCAGCAGCAGGCTACGGGCGGGGGAAGAACTCGTGGGCATGAACAACCTGAATACAGGATGCGCCGCCAGGCGGCGCGAAATAATTAGGATTGAGGCGCGGTCGCTGGCTTCAATGCGCCGCGCCGCCGGTGGCGCCGGCAGGCAGTTTGCGCGTCAGTAGCACCGCCAGCATGCTGATGCCAAGGGCGATGCCGATGCAGTGGAAGGCGTCATTGTAGGCCATGATCGCCGCCTGCTGATGGGCGATTTCGCTGAGCTTGGCCAGGGCTGCCTGTTCACTGCCGAGCTTCTCCGTCAGCAGCGCCAGGCGTTCGGCGACCTGCGGGTTGCTCGGCACCAGTGACTCGCGCAGGTAGTCGAAATACACCTTGGCGCGGCTGTCGAGCAGGGTGGCAAGCAGGGCGATGCCGATGGCTCCGCCAAGGTTGCGCAGGATGTTGAACAGGCTCGACGCCGAGCCGGCATCCTGCGGCAGGGTGTAGGCGGTGGCGATCAGTGAGATGGTCACCATCACCAACGGCTGGCCGAGTGCGCGCAGAATCTGGATGTGGTTGAACTGCTCGCCAGCGAAGTCCGGATTGAGCACCCCGGAGAGAAAGCTGGCGCCGCCGAACAGGCCAAAGCCCAGGGCGCACAGCCACTTCGGCGAGATTTTCTTCATCAGCAGCGGCACCAGCGGAATCAGAAACAGCTGCGGTACGCCCATCCACATGATCACCTCGCCGATTTGCAGGGCGTTGTAGCCCTGGATCTGCGCCAGGTACAGCGGTAGCACATAGATCGAGCCATACAGCCCCATGCCCAGGCCGATGCTGGAAATACTCGACAGGCCGAAGTTGCGTTCGCGCAGCACGCCGAGGTTGATAAGTGGGTTGGGTCGCGAGATCTGCAGGATGACGAACAGCACCAGGCTGATCGCGGCCACGCTACCCAGCCCGCTGATCAGGCTGGATTCCAGCCAGTCCTTGCGGTGGCCTTCTTCGAGAAACACTTGCAGGCAGCCCAGGCCCATGCCGAGGGTGACGATGCCGGCGTAATCGGTGTTTTTCAGCAGCTGCCAGTCAGCGGGCTTTTTCTCCAGGCCATACATCAGCCCGGCGATCATCAGCAGACCGGGCGGTACGTTGATATAGAAGATGTATTCCCAACCAAAGTTTTCCGTCAGCCAACCGCCCAGGGTCGGGCCAATCGACGGGGCGAAGGTAGCGGTCAGGGCGAACAGCGCCATGCCCTTGGCGCGGTGGTGTTCCGGCAGCTTGATCAGGGTCAGGGTAAAGGCCAGGGGGATCAGCGCGCCGCCGGTAAAGCCCTGCATAGCGCGAAACACAATCATGCTCTCCAGGCTCCAGGCCATGGAGCACAGCAGCGATGAGGCGAGAAACCCCAGTGATACCCACACCGCCAGGCGGCGTGCCGAGAGCAGCTGTACCAGCCAGGCGGTGAGCGGGATCATGATGATTTCCGCCACCAGATAAGAGGTGGAAATCCACGAGCCTTCTTCCAGGGTGGCGGACAGCGCGCCCTGAATGTCCTTGAGCGATGAGTTGGTGATCTGGATGTCCAGTACGGCCATAAAAGCGCCGAGCATCACACTCATCACTGCGATCCAGTCGCGCCGGCTCGGCTCGCCGGTCGGGCGGATCAGGGCATCAGCTGCCATGGTGCGGCTCGGACTGCAGGTCGACCTTGACCTCGACCGACATGCCCGGACGGATCAGGCCTTTGAGTGGGTTGTCGGCGGCAAAGGTGAGCTTCACCGGGATGCGCTGCACCACCTTGGTGAAGTTGCCGGTGGCGTTGTCTGGCGGTAGCAGGCTGAACTGCGCGCCGGAGGCGGCAAACAGGCTGTCGACCCGGCCTTCGATCGGCGTGTCGGGGAAGCTGTCGAAGGTCAGCTCTGCTGTCTGCCCAGGGTGCATCTGACCGATCTGGGTTTCCTTGAAGTTGGCCTGGATCCAGATGTCCTGATCCGGCACCAGCGACAGCAGGTAGGCACCGGTCTGCACGTACTGACCGTGGCGCGCTGCGCGCTGGCCGACAAAGCCGCTGATCGGCGCGCGGATTTCGGTACGGGCGATATTCAGCTCAGCCTGAGCGAGGTCGGTGCGTGCGCTGCTGATCTGTGCTTCCAGGCGTTTGATTTCGGCGTGCAAGGTGTTGACCTGTTGGCGCTGTGCCTGCAGGTCGGCTTGCGCCTTGCTCACTTGCGAGCGGGCGATGCGGCTGTCGGCGGCCAGGGTGGTGACGCGTTCTTCGGAGACAAAGCCGGGTTTGCGCAGGGTTTGTGCGCGCGAGAGGTCGATCTGCGTACGCCCCAGGGTGGCCTGGCTGGCTGAAACGTCGGCCTGGCTAGCGGCAATCAGGCTGGCCTGCTGATCCAGGGTGCTGCGTGCTTGGCTGAGTTCGGCTTCACGGGTGGCCAGGGTTGCTTCGGCACGCTGCTTGGCCAGTTGGAAGTCGGCGCTTTCCAGCACCAGCAGCAGTTCACCCTGTTCGACGTGCTGGTTGTCCTGCACCAAAACCTGCTCGATGCGCGCGTCGAGCTGGCTCGAAACGCGGGTGATTTCACCCTGCACGTAGGCATTGTCGGTGCTTTCGAGGTGGCGGCCGACCAGCCACCAGTGGCCGAACAGGCTGGCGACGATCAGGGCGAGGAGGGCCAGAAAGATAAACAGGCGGCGTTGCAGTTGGGCAGGCATGGCAGGTGCTCGAAGGTCGGGCAAAAATTGTAAGTGAATTTAACAATGTTCCTTTCTCGCCTGTAGTCGCTAGACTTCAGAAACTTTGTTGCTTATAGGGAACAATAATGGGGCTGGATGATGCGCTGATCTTCACTCGCGTGGTCGAGTGCCACAGTTTTACCCAGGCGGCTCAGGGTCTGGGCATGCAGAAGTCGACAGTCAGTCGACGCATTGCCCTGCTTGAAGAACGCCTGGGTGTGCGCCTGATCAATCGCACCACGCGCAAGTTGCGTTTGACCGAAGTGGGGCAGGCTTATTACGAGCGTTGCCGGCAGATCATGCTCGACTTCGCCGAGGCCGAGCAGGCGGTGATGCAATTGCAGTTGGCGCCTGCGGGCTTGTTGCGCATCACGGCGCCAATTGAATTTGGCCAGCTGTTTCTCGGTCGGGTGCTGGGCGACTTCATGCGCCAGTACCCGCAGATCACGGCGGAAGTGGAGCTGACCTCGCGGCGCGTCGATCCGGTCGAGGAGGGTGTGGACATCGCCATTCTGGTCGGCCAGCCGCAGGACTCCACCCTGATTGCGCGCAAGGTCTATGAAACCAGTCGGCGCTTGTATGCCAGCCCGGACTATCTGGCCCGGCACGGCACGCCGCAGACAGTGGCCGAGCTGGCCGGGCACCGCGCGGTGTTGCTGCCGAATGATTCGACGCGTTACTGGCCGCTGGAGGGCGAGCACATTGCCTGCCAGGGTGTGCTGTCGTGCAACAACATCACCTTTGCCCGCGAAGTGGCCGTGGCGGGTGCCGGGATTGCCGGCCTGCCGATCATGATCTGCGAAGCGGCGGTGCAGGCCGGGCAGTTGGTGGCACTGCTCCCCGAGGCCCGGTTGTTGGCTGGCGAGCTGTATGCGGTCTACCCGTCTCGACGCTTTCAGGCCATGAAGGTGAAAACCTTTCTCGATTTTCTGATCCGCAGTCTGCCGCTATCCGCGGGTCGGCTGCTGGAGCCGCCCCTGGCAGGCCTGTTAACATCGCCGCCTTAATCCGCGTTCACTGCAACTCTTCGAGACTTTCCATGACCACCGTTCGCACCCGTATTGCGCCGTCGCCCACTGGTGATCCGCACGTAGGCACTGCCTATATCGCCTTGTTCAACCTGTGTTTTGCCCGTCAGCACGGTGGCGAGTTCATCCTGCGTATCGAAGACACGGATCAGCTGCGCTCCACCCGTGAGTCGGAACAGCAGATCTATGACGCCCTGCGCTGGCTGGGTATCGAGTGGAGCGAAGGGCCGGATGTCGGCGGCCCGCACGGCCCGTACCGGCAGAGCGAGCGCGGCCACATCTACCAGAAATACAGCGCCGAGCTGGTGGAGAAGGGCCATGCCTTCCACTGTTTCTGCAGTGCCGAGCGCCTGGACAAGGTGCGCGCCGAGCAGATGGAAGCCAAGCAGACGCCACGTTACGACGGTCACTGCATGCACCTGACCACTGACGAGGTGCAACAGCGCCTGGCCGCTGGCGAGCCGAATGTGGTGCGCATGAAGGTGCCGAGCGAAGGCGTCTGCGTGGTGCCGGACATGCTGCGTGGTGAGGTCGAGATCCCCTGGGATCGCATGGACATGCAGGTGCTGATGAAGACCGATGGCCTGCCGACCTACTTCCTGGCCAACGTGGTTGACGATCACCTGATGGGCATCACCCACGTACTGCGCGGCGAAGAATGGCTGCCGTCGGCGCCCAAGCTGATTCTGCTCTACGAGTACTTTGGCTGGGAAAAACCGCAGCTGTGCTATATGCCGCTGCTGCGTAATCCGGACAAGAGCAAGCTCTCTAAGCGTAAGAACCCGACCTCGATCACCTTCTACGAGCGCATGGGCTTCCTGCCGCAGGCGATGCTCAACTACCTCGGTCGCATGGGCTGGTCGATGCCGGACGAGCGCGAGAAGTTCAGCCTCGATGAGATGGTCGAGCATTTCGATATCAACCGGGTTTCCCTTGGTGGGCCGATCTTCGACCTGGAGAAGCTGTCCTGGCTCAACGGCCAGTGGATGCGCGAGCTGAGTGTCGAAGAGTTTGCCGCCGGCGCGCAGAAGTGGGCGTTCAACAGCAACTACCTGATGCAGATTGCTCCGCATGTGCAGGGGCGGGTGGAAACCTTCAGTCAGATCGCGCCGTTGGCCAGCTTCTTCTTTGCCGGTGGCCTGGCTCTGGATGCCAAGCTGTTCGAGCACAAGAAACTCTCCACCGATCAGGTGCGTCAGGTGATGCAGTTGATCCTGTGGAAGCTCGAAGCGCTGCGTCAGTGGGAGAAAGACAAGATCACCGCTTGCATCCAGGCCGTCGTCGAGCACCTTGAGCTGAAACTGCGCGATGCCATGCCTCTGATGTTTGCCGCGGTAACTGGCCAAGCCAGTTCGGTATCGGTATTGGATGCCATGGAAATCCTCGGCCCGGACCTGACCCGTTTCCGACTGCGTCAGGCCATCGAACTGCTCGGTGGTGTGTCGAAGAAAGAAAATAAAGAGTGGGAAAAGCTGCTGGCGACCATCGGCTAAGCGGTTCACGCGCCCGGCCCGGCACTGATGTGCCGGGCCGAAATTGGGTAAGTGATTGTTCTGTCAGCATAAAGAATGCAGAAATACGGAAAAATCTTGTTGACAGGTAGGGGGCGCGCTCTTAACATGCGCCCCGTCCTTGAGATGGGGCTATAGCTCAGCTGGGAGAGCGCTTGCATGGCATGCAAGAGGTCGACGGTTCGATCCCGTCTAGCTCCACCAATCTCAAAGCCGAAAGGCTTGCCACAGTTAGCTCGCTGAGTTGACTGAGTTTTGAAGGGTATCTGCGTCCCCTTCGTCTAGTGGCCTAGGACACCGCCCTTTCACGGCGGTAACAGGGGTTCGAGTCCCCTAGGGGACGCCACTATTTCCAGCCACATTGCTTCGGCATTGTGTGTCGAGAGACGTTAAATCCGGGGCTATAGCTCAGCTGGGAGAGCGCTTGCATGGCATGCAAGAGGTCGACGGTTCGATCCCGTCTAGCTCCACCAATTCCACGACAGGCCAGCTTAGTGCTGGCCTTGTTCTTCGAAGGTTTCGTCCCCTTCGTCTAGTGGCCTAGGACACCGCCCTTTCACGGCGGTAACAGGGGTTCGAGTCCCCTAGGGGACGCCATTTTTACCCGCTCTGCGGGATTTTGAAGGGTCATTCTTAACGAATGGCCCTTTTGTTTTTCCGCCTTCTGAAATTCCCGTAGCTGATCAGCGATGGCTTCTGTCGTTTGTCTCATTGCAGTGGGTCGATAATATTGTTGGTGTAATGCAATGCGTCCGGCGTAAGCGAGAAGAGGGCGGCTGAGCCCGGCGTTGATCAGGTGATGAGTGCGGCTGGCCTGGCGGCGAAGCTTGCATGGTGCTGCGCCGTCTGTTGCTGGCGCAGGTCGTGCTGGAGCTGCTGGAATCCCTTGGCTCAGCGGCCGTCCGGGGCGGTGGCGTTGTAAGCAATTACCCGGTTACGGCCGGCGGCCTTGGCTTGGTACAACGCCTGATCGGCGTGGCGCAGCAATTGTTCGCGGTCGCTGCTGGCATCCGGGATCAGTGCATAGACGCCAATGCTCAGGCTTAGCTCGATGCGCAAGTCCTGGTGCAGGCAGGGATGTTCTGCCAAGTCTGTGCGCAGCTGCTCGGCGAGGTCCATGGCGCCGCCTTGATCGGTGTCACAGAGTACGGCGGCAAATTCCTCGCCGCCGAAGCGTACCAGCAGGTCGTTACTGCGCATGCGCTGCTGCATGCGCTGGGCCGCGTGCTGCAGGCAGGCATCGCCGACCAGGTGGCCGTAGGCGTCGTTGACCTTCTTGAAGTGATCCAGATCCATCATCAGCATGGCAATCGGCTGCTGGCTGCGGCGTGCTTGCGCGAGCATGCGCTCCAGTTCCTCGTTGAGTACCTGGCGGTTGAACAGGCCGGTCAGGTTGTCGTGCCGGCTCAGTTCGGCCAGGCGCTGGTTGGCGCTGGACAGCTCCTCCAGGGCTTGTTGCAGGGAGGCGGTACGTTCCTGCACGCGGGTTTCCAGCCCCTCGTTGATCTGCCGTTGCAGCTCAAGGCTCTTGGCTTGTTCCATGCGCAGTTGATGCTCGTTGGCAAACAAACGGGCCTGAGCAATCTGCTGTTCGCTCTGCGCCAGACGAATGCGGGTGCCGAGGGCTATCGAGAAAATCACCAGTTCGAGCAGGCTGCCGATCTGTTGGGCGTGCAGGGTGAGCAGGGAGTTGGCGATCAGGCCGGTGCCGCTGAGCACGCTGAACAGGCTGGCGATGATCAATGTCGACCAGCCAAGGGCAAACAGCTTGGCCGGTGGATAGCCATCGCGCCAACGCAGAATGGTGAAGATGCAGCCGAAGATCGCGCAGGCCAGTAGCAGCGCAAAGCTGCCGAGCAGGGCCACAAGGTAAGGCGCGAACAGGGCCAGCAGCATTACCAGCAGGCTACAGCCGATCAGCAGGCGGCTGATCCAGGTGTAGGCGGGGTGCCTGCTTTTGAGGTCGAGTACGCCGTAGGTGAAGAGAATGCCGAACAGGGTTGCCAGGGCCGAGCTGAACGGGAAACTCAACTGATGCCAGGTCAATGAGTTCGGCCACAGCCACTGCAGGGCAAATCCCAGCTGAATGAACTGATACAGGCTGAAACTGGCGACAAACAGGCTGTACCACAGGTAGTTGCGGTCGCGTGTGATGATAAAGATCGACAGGTTGTAGATCATCATCACCAGCAGCGCACCGAAGAACAGCCCCTGCAGCAGCAACATGCGCTGTTCGTGATGGTTGAAGGCTTCGGCGCTCATCAGGCTGGCGCTGAGGTTGGCCGAGCCGTCGGTCTGCATGCGCAGGATCAGCTCCCGCGCTTCGCCGCCCGCCAGGTTCACGGGCAGCACCAATTGACGATGCTCGACCCAGCGCTGGTTGAAGGGGTGTTGATCGCCGGCCTGATAGATCCGCTCGTTATCCAGGCCATAAGCTTCCAGGCTGTCGAGCAGTGGGTTGCCGATCAGCAGAATCCAGCTGATGGGCGCGTCAGCCGGGTTGTGCAGGCTGAAGCGCAGCCAGTACGCATGCTTGCTGTAGCCGAAGCTGGCGTCGCGGCGGGCCACGGGTTGCCAGGCGGACTCAGGCAGTTGGCGCACGTGATGGATGTCGGCCTGTCCTTCAGGGTCTGCCCAGACGTACATGACCGGCCCCGGTAGAAGCGGTGCATCGCTGGTCTGCAGGGGCAAGCTGGCGGCTTGTCCGAGTACCGGCAGCAACAGCAGGAGAAACAGGCGCAGTATTGCAGTCAAAACAGGCATTCCATGGCAAGTATGTTGGCAGTCGCGACAAAGGTGCATTATTGCGCGGCCTGATGACATACCGATAGCGTAGCCGGGGTTGCTTATGAGCCAACATTTGCTGAACTGCCATGCCCAGCGTGACGACTGCCTGAAGGCGCTGGCCGTCGACCTGTTGGCGCAGGTTCAAACCACGCTGGCACAGCAGGCGCGCGCTGGATTGATCCTGCCAGGCGGTAGCAGCCCGCAGGCATTGTTGCCGTTGCTGGCGCAGCAGCTGGACAGTCAGCGTATCGACCTCAGCCCCAGTGATGAGCGCTGGGTACCGGCGCAGGCCGCCGAGAGCAATTGGCGGTTGCTGCATCAAGGCTTGCCGCAGGCCAACTGCCTGAATCCGCGCCAGGGTGCGACCCTGGAGCAATCAGCATTGAGCTGGGGCGAGCAGTTGGCGCAGTGGCCGCCGTTTAGCGCAGTGTTGCTGGGTATGGGGGAGGACGGTCATATCGCCTCGCTGTTTCCCGGTATGCCTGGCCTGGCGGATGCGCTCGATCCGCAGGCGCTGCCTGCCGCCTTGCCAGCCCTGGCGCCGCAGGAGCCCCGCCGGCGACTGTCACTGAATCTGGCCATGTTGCAGCGTGGCCAATGGCTGGGGCTGTTGGCTTTTGGGGCGCGCAAGCGTGAATTGATTGAGTCGGTGCTGAGCGACCAGCCAGCGGCGCGTGAGTTACCGCTGTATGCCTGGCTGCAGCGCAGCCCATTACCCGTGAACATCTATTGGGCGCCCTGAACGTCCGGGTTGCTACGTGCATGGGCGAAAGCGGGCGTTAAGCCGTTACACTGCAAGCCAGTACCTCGCCGAGAAAGGACCCCGTCATGTTGCACCCAGTTGTTGAGCAGGTGACCGCCGCGCTTGAGCAGCGCTCGGCCAAACGCCGCGAACGCTATCTGCAACGCCTGGCACAGGCTGCCGCGCGCACCGCGCATCAGGCGCTGGGCTGCTCCAATCTGGCCCATGCCCTGGCGGCACAGCCTGAGGATGCGCGGCTGATCATCAAGCAGGGCGGCTCGCCACATGTGGCGATCATTTCCAGCTACAACGATCTGCTCTCGGCCCACGCGCCGCTCAGGGACTATCCCGAACGCCTGAAAGTGGCTCTGACCAAGGCCGGCGCGACCTCGCAGTTCGCCGCTGGGGTGCCGGCCATGTGCGATGGCATTACCCAGGGCGAGGCGGGGATGCAACTGTCGCTGTTCTCGCGCGACCTGATTGCCCAAGCCGCTGCCATCGGTTTGACCCACGGTATTTTTGACGGCGCGCTGTATTTGGGCGTGTGCGACAAAATCGTTCCCGGCCTGCTGATCGGCGCGCTGCATTTCGGCCATCTGCCGGCGGTGTTTGTGCCGGCCGGGCCCATGCAGTCGGGCCTGCCGAACAAGGAAAAAGCCGCCGTCCGCCAGCGCTACGCCCGTGGCGAAGCCAGCCGTGATGAGTTGCTGGCCGCCGAGTTGGCCGCCTACCACCAGGCCGGCACCTGCACCTTCTACGGCACGGCCAATACCAATCAGTTGCTGATGGAGGCCATGGGCCTGCACGTGCCGGGCAGCGCCTTTATTCACCCCTATACACCGCTGCGCGATGCCATGACTGATGAGGCAGCGCGCCTGGTGGCGCATAACAGTCGCCAGGGTGAGCGCTATTTGCCGGTTGGTCAGCAGATTGATGCACGGGCGCTGATTAATGCGGTGGTGGCTTTGCTTGCCAGCGGCGGCTCGACCAACCACACCCTGCACCTGCCGGCCATCGCCCGAGCGGCGGGCTATGAACTGAGCTGGGATGATTTCGCCGCGTTGTCCAAGGTGGTGCCGCTGCTGGCGCGGGTTTATCCGAATGGCGCGGCGGACGTGAATCAGTTTCAGGCCGCAGGTGGGCCGGCCTGGCTGCTGCGCGAGTTGCTTGGCGCCGGTTTGCTGCATGACGATGTCGCCACCGCTGCCGGGCATGGCTTGCGTGCTTACACCCGCGAGCCCTGGCTGGAGGGCGAACGTCTGGCCTGGCGCGATCTGCCTGCGCAGAGCCCTGCGCCGGATATTGTCAGGCCCGCCAGTGAGCCGTTTGCCGCAGAGGGTGGGCTGGTGCTGCTGGCGGGCAACCTGGGGCGCGCGATTGTGAAAACCTCAGCGGTGGATCCGGCGTTCTGGCGTATCCGCGCCCAGGCGCGCATCTTCGATTCGGAAGCGGCCGTGCAGGCCGCCTACAGCGCCAGTGAGTTGCAAGGTGACCTGGTACTGGTGGTGCGCTTCCAAGGCCCACAAGCCAATGGCATGCCCGAGCTGCATAAACTGATGCCCTTGCTGGCCAATTTGCAGCAGGCTGGGCAACGGGTGGCACTGATCACGGATGGGCGCATGTCCGGTGCTTCCGGTCAGGTTCTCAGTGCCCTGCATGTGACCCCGGAAGCTGCAGCGGGTGGCCCGCTGGCACGTTTGCAGGATGGCGACTGGCTGTTGCTGGATGCGCAAAACGGGCTGCTGCAGGTGGAACTGAGTGAGCAGCCACTGGCCGCACGGCCATTGGCGTCTGCCAGTGCCGAGTTGGAATTGGGTTATGGTCTGGAAATGTTCGCCGCCCAGCGCCGCCTGGTTGGCTCGGCTGAGCAGGGCGCCAGCAGCCTGTTTGAAGACTGAACGCGATGATTGAATCTTGAGAGCGGGGAGCAAGGCATGAGCCTGACGATGGATGTGGTGCTGCAACAGGCCCGCCCGGTGTTGCCGGTGTTGGTGATCGACGATATCAGTCTGGCGCTTGATCTGGCCCGCGCGCTGCACGCCGGCGGCATTCGCGTGCTGGAAGTCACCCTGCGCACGCCCGGCGCACTGGATGCGCTGGCGGCGATGCGCAAGGAGTTGCCGGACCTGCTGGTGGGCGCTGGCACCCTGATTCATGCCGAGCAGTTCAGCGAAGCCCGCGACGCCGGTGCTCAGTTCGCTGTCAGTCCGGGTTGCACCGAGCGCCTGGCGGCGGCGGCGGAAGACTCCGGCTTGCCGTATTTACCGGGGGTGATGACGCCCTCGGAAGTGCTGCTGGCGCTGGAGTATGGCTATCGCTCGCTGAAGCTGTTCCCGGCCAATGGCGCGACCAGCATCAAGATGCTCAAGAGCTTCAAGGGGCCGTTCACCGGCATTCGCTTCTGTCCAACCGGTGGGGTGACCCCGGATAACCTGCTGAGCTTTTTGCGCCTGCCCAACGTGGCTTGCGTGGGCGGCACCTGGATCGCCCCGAGCAACCTGGTGCGCGCCCGCGCCTGGGATCAGATCACCCAGTTGGCGGCCGAAGCCCGCGCCCTGGCCGGTAGCCTGGAGCAGCCAGCATGAGTTGGGAGCTGAGCAATCCCTTTGTCATCGATATTCAGGTGACGGCCGAAGACATCGACGGTCTTGGGCACGCCAACAATGCGGTCTACGTCAGCTGGCTGGAGCGTTGCGCCTGGCGCCACTCGCAGTTTCTTGGGTTGGATCTGGCCGAGTACCGCCGCCTCGACCGCGCCATGGCGGTGCTGCGCCATGAGATCGACTACCTGGCCAGCGCTTATGAAGACCAGCAGTTACAGATGGCCACCTGGATTGTCGAGTCCGATCAGCGCTTGAAGATGGACCGGCGCTTTCAGCTGATTCGCCCGGAAGACGGCATGACCCTGCTGCGGGCGAAAACCACCTTTGTCTGCATCGAGCTTTCCAGCGGCAAGCCCAAGCGTATGCCGCCAGAGTTTGTTGAGGGTTATGGCGCGGCCTTGCAGCCGCCTTTTCCCATGGAGTTGTGACGCGCCGTTGGGCTAATGCCTGAGCGTTTCACCCTCACGCCGCGTACACTACGCGGCGTTTTTCTACCTGCGACTTTTAGCCCAAGCGCAGCACCGCATTTTCAAGAGACTGCCTATGCAAATCGCCCTGGCCCCGATGGAGGGGTTGGTCGACGAAATCCTTCGCGATGTGCTCACTCAGGTGGGCGGCATCGATTGGTGCGTGACGGAATTTATCCGGGTCACCGAGCGGGTATTGCCTGTCAGCACTTACCAGAAGCTCGCCCCGGAACTATTCAGCGACGCGCAAACGGCTGCCGGTACGCCGCTGCGCGTGCAGTTTCTTGGCTCTGATCCGGCCTGCCTGGCGGATAACGCTGCCTTTGCCTGCACCCTCGGCGCACCGGTGATTGACCTCAACTTCGGCTGCCCGGCCAAGACGGTGAACAAGTCCCGTGGTGGTGCGGTATTGCTCAAAGAGCCCGAGTTGCTGCATGCCATCGTCCGCGAGGTGCGTCGCGCAGTGCCGGCAGCGATTCCGGTGACGGCGAAAATGCGCCTGGGTTTTGATCACAAGGATTACGCCCTGGAATGCGCCGAGGCGCTGGCCGATGGCGGCGCTGCACAGATTGTGGTGCATGCGCGAACCAAGGTCGAAGGTTACAAGCCGCCGGCGCATTGGGAGTGGGTGGCGCGGGTGCAGGACGCGGTCAAGGTGCCGGTATTTGCCAATGGCGAGATCTGGACCCTGGATGACTGGCGGCGCTGTCGCGAGGTCAGCGGGGTAGAGGACATCATGCTCGGTCGTGGCCTGGTGGCGCGCCCGGATCTAGCCCGGCAGATCGCGGCGGCCAGGGCCGGGCAGGAGGTGGTGGCCATGAGTGGGGCTGAGTTGCAGCCGCTGCTTGCGGATTTTTGGCTGCAGGCACGGCGCAAGATGTCGCCACGCTACGCGCCGGGTCGGCTCAAGCAATGGTTGGCCATGCTGACGCGCAGCTACCCCGAAGCCACCGAGCTGTTCAACCTGCTGCGCCGAGAAAACGACTGCCAACATATCGATGCTCTGCTCGGTATCGAGTTTGCCGAGGCTGAGTGTGTCGAGCAGGCGAGCGCCTAGCGGCGGCATGGCAATCCCCACCAAGCGACTCTCTGGTCGCGGCTAAAGCCCCTCCCACTTCCCCTCCCATTATCTAGGGGTAAGAGACATCTACTGGCCTGACCACGGATTTGTCCCGTGGGAGGCGCTTTAGCGGCGAGCTTTTCGGGCAGCTGGGCCATGCGATTGCCCGGCTAGCGCCCACCGCTCACATCCAGCAGCGCACCACTGGTGTAGGACGCCTGCTCGCTGGCCAGCCAGAGAATCGCCTCGGCCACTTCGCTGGCCAGGCCGCCGCGACCCATGGGTACACTCCGGCTGACCCGGGCGACCCGATCCGGCTCTCCACCGCTGGCGTGAATCTCGGTTTCGATTACCCCTGGGCGTACCGCGTTAACGCGAATGCCATCGGCCGCCACTTCCTTGGCCAGGCCCAGAGTCATGCTGTCGATGGCGCCCTTGGCCGCCGCATAGTCGATGTATTCACCCGGTGCGCCGAGTTTGGCAGCCACCGAGGACAGGTTGACGATGGCACCGCCGCAACCGCCCTGACGCGTCGACATCCGATTGATCGCTTCACGGCTGCAGAGAAAGCTGCCAAACACATTGGCGGCAAATACCCGCTGCCAACGCGCCAGCTCCATCTGCTGCAGACGCATCTGTGGCTCCAGCATGCCAGCGTTGTTGACCAGCACATCGAGGCGGCCAAACTGCCGGTCAAGCTGGGCGAACAGTTGCAGCACCTGGCCTTCGTCAGCGACATCGGCCTGCACGGCGATGGCCTGGCCGCCGGCCTGGGTGATCTCGTTCACCAGCGCCTCGGCTGCTGCCTGTTGCCGGTGATAGTTCAGGCACAGTGCATAGCCCTGAGCCGCCGCCAGCCTGGCGGTGGCTGCGCCAATGCCGCGGCTGGCACCGGTGATCAGCATGACCTTGCTCATCGAATTGCTCCCTGTAAGAAAATTTTGCAGAGGCTTGAAATCTACCTGAGCAGCCACATTTTCAGTTATGCGGGATGCCGAAGTCGGGTCCCGTATCACTCGCTGAATTTCAGGAGATTTAAATTATGAGCACTGCATTTTCCATGACCCCACTGTTCCGTCAGTCCGTTGGCTTCGACCGTTTCAATGACCTGTTCGAGTCGGCCATGCGCAATGAGTCGGGTAGCAGCTACCCACCCTACAACGTCGAGAAATATGCCGACGACCAATACCGCATCGTAGTCGCGGCGGCGGGCTTCCAGGAAGACGACCTTGAATTGCAGGTCGAGCGCGGCGTACTGACCGTCACTGGTGGCAAACGTGATACCAGTGCCGAGAACGTCACTTACCTGTACCAGGGCATCGCCCAGCGTGCCTTCAAGCTGTCGTTCCGCTTGGCCGACCATATCGAAGTCAAGTCCGCCAGCCTGGTCAACGGCTTGCTGAACATCGACCTAGTGCGCATCGTGCCGGAAGAGGCCAAGGCCAAGCGCATCCCGATTGGTGCGGGCCGCGTGCTGCAGAGCTAAGTGCGCTGCGTGTGATCTACAAGGGCACCTGTGGGTGCCCTTGTTGTTTTACAGAGGTGCCGGTATGCGGTTGTCGTGTAGTAACTGGCGGAACTGCTGCAGTGGCACCGGCCGGCTGAACAGGTAGCCTTGGTAGTGGTGGCACCCCTGTTGCTGAAGAAACTCCAGCTGGTCGATCTGTTCGACCCCTTCGGCAATCATGTCCAGCCCCAGGCTGCGCGCCATGGCGACGATGGCGCGGATGATTTCCGCGTCATTGGCGTCCTGGGTGGCGTCGCGGACGAAGGACTGGTCAATCTTCAGCACGTCCACCGGCAAGCGCTTGAGGTAGGTCAGCGAGCTGTAGCCGGTGCCGAAGTCGTCCATGGCAAAGCTCACGCCCAGGCGTTTGAGGCGGTTCATCTTGGCGACCGTGTCGTCGATGTTCTGGATCACGATGCCTTCGGTGATTTCCAGCTTGAGCATATTGGCGGGCAGCTGGCTGCTGGTCAGGCTGCTTTCTACCCGCTCGACAAAATCATGCTGGCGGAACTGCCGCGGGCTGATGTTGACGCACAGGCTGAATTGCGACGCATCGACCTGGCCCTGACGCAGCAGTTGGGCGCAGGCATGGCAGGCTTCAGCCAGCACCCAGCCGCCGACTTCGAGGATCAGCCCGCTCTCTTCGAGAATATGAATAAACAGCGCCGGTGACTGTGCGCCCAGAGTCGGGTGCATCCAGCGCAGCAGCGCCTCGGCGCCGATGATCTGATTGTTGCGCGCATCCACTTGCGGCTGAAAATGCAGCTCGAATTCGCCACGGGCCTGGGCCAGGCGCAGGTCGTTTTCCAGGCGCAGGCGCTCACTGGCGGCTTTTTGCATGGTATTGCGAAACAGCTGGATGCAGTTGCGCCCTGAGTCCTTGGCCCGGTACAGGGCGATATCGGCGCGCTTGAGCAGGTCGGACGGGGTGTCGCCATGATCGGGAATCAGGGCGATGCCGATGCTCGGGGTGACCTGCAGCTGGTGACCGTCGAGCAGCATGGGTTCGGCGAGCAGGTGGCGCAGCTTTTCCGCCACCATGCGCACCTGGCTGACCACCGTCGAGCGTTTGCCCTCCAGGCCGGAAATCAGCACGACAAACTCGTCGCCGCCCAGACGCGCCACGGTGTCTTCCTGGCGCACGCTGGACTCCAGGCGCGCGGTCACCAGTTTGAGCACCGCATCGCCGACCGGGTGGCCGAGGGAATCGTTGATGTGCTTGAAGTGGTCGAGGTCGATAAAGAGCAGGGCGCCGCGCAGCTCGTGGCGTTTGAGCAGGGCAATCTGCTGGGTCAGGCGGTCGAGCAGCAGGGCGCGGTTGGGCAGGTTGGTCAGTGAGTCGTGGTAGGCCAGGTGCTGCACCTGGGCCTGGGCGCTTTTCAGCTCGCTGATGTCGCGGGCAGTCAGCAGCAGGCAGGCGGTGTTGTTCAGCTCGATCGACTCAACAGAAACTTCGACCAGCTTGATCAGGCCATCGCGGTGTTTGCCGTGCATTTCCATGTGGTAGACATGGCCGTCGCGCTTGAGCTTTTCCACCATCAGGTCGCGCTCGGCCAGGTCAGCCCAGACATTGAGCTCCATGGCGCTGCGGCCGATGACTTCTTCGGGTTTGTAGCCCGTGAGGCGGCTGAATCCTTCGTTGACCTCGATATAGCGGCCGCTGTCGCGTTCGGTAATGGTGATGGCGTCGGGGCTTGAGTGGAATGCCAGGGCGAATTTCTCCTGGCTGGCCTGCAGCTGTGCCTGGGCCTTTTGCCGCTCGCTGATATCGCGGAAGGTGGTGAGGATGCAGCTCTGGTTGTTGAGCATGATCGGCCGTGAGGACACCACGCAGGTGATGACGTTGCCCTGCTTGTCGAGGAAGTCCGCGACCTCGTTGTCCAGGCTCTGGTCGCGCTGCAGTTTGTGGTACAGCGCAGTGCGTTGGCTGAGGTCGGCCCACAGGTTGAGGTCAGTCATTTTGCGGCCGACTACTTCGTCCGTTTGCCAGCCGAAGGTCTGGCTGAAGCTGGAGTTGATTTCCAGGGCAAAGCCGTCGGGCAGGGTGGTCAGGGCGACAGGGTCGGGGCTGGCCTGGAACAGGCTGGCGAATTTGGCTTCCGAGGCGGCCAGGCTTTGCTCGCGGCGCACCCGCTCGCTGATATCGATGAGGATGCCGGCCATGCGCTCAGGTTGGCCCTGGGCATCGCGGTAGAGCTTGGCGGTACTTTCCAGGTAGTGCACTTCCTGGTTGGTGTAGATCGCCCGGTAGGTGACCTGATAATCCTCGGTGATGCCCTCCGCCAGGTTCTGGTAATGCTTGCGCATGGCATGCCGGTCGGCCAGCGGTACACAGCTGAAGAACTTGCGGAAATCGTCGTGGAAGGGTTCTTCTTTCAGACCATGCAGCTTGGAGGCACGGGCCGAGCCGAACAGCATATTGCTGGGGATGTGCCAATCCCAGGTGCCGAGGGCGGCTGAATCGAGGGCCAGACCCAGGCGTTCCTGGCTGTCCTGCAGGGCATGTTCCTGTTGGCGCTGTTGGGTAATGTCGCGCAGTGACAGAACCAGGCAGGGGATGCCGTCCAGGATGATTTCGCCGCCAAACAGCAGGTTTCTGCGGATGCTGCCGTCGCGGTGGTAGAGCGGTACTTCCAGGCCGTTGAGGGTGTTGCTTTTGACCGCATCCATCATCCGTTGGCGATCTTTGAGGCAGGCCCAGATGCCCATTTCCAGCGAGGTACGCCCCAGGGTCTGCTCGCTGGTCCAACCGAATTGACGCTCGAAGCCTGCGTTGATTTCGATAAAGCGGCCGCTGGATTTCTCGGTGATGACCACGGCATCGGGGCTGTAGTTAAAGGCCTGGGCGAATTTTTCCTCGCTGCTGCGCAGTGCCTGTTCGCGAGCTTGCTGGCTGGTTATGTCACGGATGACCCCGATGACCCGGTGCTTGCCGTCGGCGTCCTGCTGCAGGCTGCCGCTGATTTCCAGCCAGTGCAGGCTGCCATCTGGCCAGCGTATACGGTGGCGGAAGGCGCGCGTGCTGGGGGTGCCGGCGAGTAGTTGTTCGAACAGGCGGATGATCTCCGGGCGGTCTTCTTCCGGGATCAGCTCGATATAGTCGATGCGCTTTTGCAGCGGTTGCTTGGGGTCAAGGCCGAAAAGTGCCTGGGCACCGCGTGACCAACTGACCCGGCCGCTTTCGATGTCCCAGTACCAGGTGCCGAGTTTGGCGCCATTGAGCGCACGCAGCAGGCGTGGGGCATCGTTCCAGGTGCTTTCGAATTCGGCAGGATCCAGTGCCGGAATAAACGGCAGTGGCGGACGGCGATCACTGGATTTGGCCACGACCCACTCTTCCTTTGCATATGCGGGTTTCGTGACCGCTGGCTGAGCAACTGTGCTGAGTCATGCAGAAACCTTTCTTATCGTTATGGAGCCACGTTAGCCTTTACCCGCTTGCCTGTGCAAGACCGTCACGCTGGGCATCCAGCAGGTTCATAAAGGCCCGCGCCGCATTCGACAGGGTGCGCTCGGTGTGGCTGATATAGCCCAGCTGGCGCGTCAGCTGGATGCCGGGCAACGGCAGGCGCGCAACCTGGTCATCGAGCATGGTGCGCGGCAGTACGCTCCAGGCTAGGCCGATGGACACCATCATCTTGATGGTTTCCAGGTAGTTGGTGCTCATGGCGATATTCGGCGTGAGGCCCTGCGCCTCGAACAGGCGCCGCACGATGTGGTGGGTAAAGGTGTTGCCGCCGGGAAAAACTGCCGGGTGATGGGCCACATCAGTCAGGCTGACGGCGCCATTACGCGCCAGCGGGTGCTCGGGGGCGGCGACGAAATCCAGTGGGTCGTCCCACACGGCCACCGCATGCACGGGCTCGCGGGTTTCCGGGGCGAGGGTGATCACCGCCAGTTCGGCGCGGCCATGCAGCACCTCTTCATAGGCCACTTCGGAGTCGAGAAACTGGATGTCCAGGGCTACCTGTGGGTGCGCCCGGGTAAAGGCGCGCAGCAGCGGCGGCAGTCGATGCAGGCCGATATGGTGGCTGGTGGCCAGGGTCAGGCGACCGCTGATCTCACCATTCAGGTTGGTCAGAGCGCGGCGCGTATCATCGAGCACATTGAGTATCTGATAGGCCCGCGGCAGCAAGGCGCGGCCGGCCTCGGTCAGGCTGACCTCGCGACCCAGGCGATCGAACAGGCGCACATTGAGTTGTTGTTCCAGGCTGGCGATGCGTTTGCTCACCGCTGGCTGGGTCAGAAACAGGCGCTCTGCCGCTTCCGAGAAACTGCCCAACTCGGCAATGGCAATAAAGGCATTCAGGGTGGCGAGATCCATGCGGGTGGTCCTGGCGGTCGAGTCGGGGGAATGCGATCAGCATGCCGTACTCGTATTCTGTTTTGGAATGCTTTGAATAAAAAATATGAATTTGAGTAATTTCATTCGGAGCCATAGGATGGCCCCATAAGCCAAAGGGCTATTTGCCCAGGCATAGAAAGACGCTGATGAGGGAACCGCTGATGGCCGGCAAAACGCTGTACGACAAGCTCTGGGACATGCACGAGGTGAAGCGTCGCGACGATGGTTCGTCGCTGATCTACATCGACCGCCACATCCTCCACGAAGTGACCTCGCCGCAGGCCTTTGAGGGCTTGCGTCTGGCCAGCCGCAAACCGTGGCGCATCGACGCCAACATCGCCACGCCGGATCACAACGTGCCGACCACCAAGGCTGAACGTCAAGGCGGCCTTGAGGCCATCGCTGATGAAGTGTCGCGTATCCAGGTACAGACCCTGGACGAGAACTGCGATGACTTCGGCATCCTCGAATTCAAGATGAACGACGTGCGTCAGGGCATCGTTCACGTGGTGGGTCCGGAGCAGGGCGCGACCTTGCCGGGCATGACCGTAGTCTGCGGCGACTCGCACACCTCCACCCATGGCGCCTTCGGTGCGCTGGCCCACGGCATCGGCACCTCCGAGGTCGAGCATGTGCTCGCCACCCAGTGCCTGGTGGCCAAAAAGATGAAGAACATGCAGGTGTGCGTCGAAGGCAAGCTGCCGTTCGGCGTCACCGCCAAGGACATTGTGCTGGCCGTGATCGGCAAGATCGGCACCGCTGGCGGCAATGGCCATGCCCTGGAGTTCGCCGGCAGCGCAATCCGCGACTTGTCGCTGGAAGGGCGCATGACCATCTGCAACATGTCGATCGAAGCAGGGGCCCGCGTCGGCCTGGTGGCGGTGGATGAGAAAACCATCGCCTACGTCAAGGATCGTCCGTTTGCGCCCAAGGGCTCGGATTGGGACAAGGCCGTGGCGCAGTGGCAGGACCTGGTTTCCGATGCTGATGCAGTGTTCGATACCGTGGTCGAACTGAAAGCTGAAGACATCAAGCCGCAAGTCAGCTGGGGTACTTCCCCTGAAATGGTTCTGGCTGTGGACCAGAACGTGCCGGACCCGGCCGCTGAAAGCGACCCGGTGAAGAAAGACTCGATCATCCGCGCCCTGAAGTACATGGGCCTGTCGGCCAATCAGCCGATTACCGATATCCAGCTGGACCGCGTGTTTATCGGCTCGTGCACCAACTCACGCATCGAAGACCTGCGTGCTGCCGCTGAAGTGGCCAAGGGGCGCAAGGTTGCCAGCACCATCAAGCAGGCGCTGGTGGTGCCAGGTTCGGGCCTGGTCAAGGCGCAGGCGGAACAAGAAGGTTTGCACCACATCTTTATCGAGGCCGGTTTTGAATGGCGTGAGCCGGGTTGTTCCATGTGCCTGGCGATGAACCCGGACAAACTTGGCAGTGGCGAGCATTGCGCCTCGACCTCCAACCGCAACTTCGAAGGCCGTCAGGGCGCCGGTGGTCGTACTCACCTGGTCAGCCCGGCCATGGCTGCCGCTGCTGCGGTGACCGGCCGCTTTATCGATGTGCGCGAATTGATCCAGGCCTAAGGAGCTGACGATGAAAGCTTTTACCCAACACACCGGCCTGGTCGCACCGCTTGATCGTGCCAACGTCGACACCGACCAGATCATCCCCAAGCAGTTCTTGAAGTCGATCAAGCGCACCGGTTTCGGCCCGAACCTGTTCGATGAGTGGCGCTACCACGATGTCGGTCAGCCCAATCAGGACAATTCCAAACGCCCGGTTAACCAGGAATTCGTGCTGAACTTCCCGCGCTACCAAGGCGCCAGCGTGCTGCTTGCGCGGGAGAACTTTGGTTGTGGTTCGAGCCGCGAACACGCGCCTTGGGCGCTGGAAGAGTACGGCTTCCGTACGATCATCGCGCCGAGCTTTGCCGATATCTTCTTCAATAACAGCTTCAAGAACGGCCTGCTGCCGATCATCCTCAAGGAAGATGAGGTCGATGCGTTGTTCCAGCAGGCCGAAGCCACCGAGGGTTATCAGCTGACCGTCGACCTGGCCGCGCAGACCGTGACCCGCCCTGACGGCGTGCAGTACAGCTTTGAGGTTGATGCCTTCCGCAAGCATTGCCTGCTCAACGGTCTGGACGATATCGGTCTGACCTTGCAGGACAGCGATGCGATCAAGGCCTTTGAAACCACCTATCAGCAGCGCAGCCCTTGGCTGTTCGGCGCAATCAAATAATCAGTGGGCGAGTGCATCCGTCACTCGCCGATTTAATGAGTTGAGAAAAGCATGTCCAAACAGATTCTGATTCTCCCCGGCGACGGTATTGGCCCGGAAATCATGGCCGAGGCGGTCAAGGTTCTGAACCTGGCCAACGACAAGTACAACCTGGGCTTCGAACTGAGTTTCGATGACCTCGGCGGTGCGGCAATCGACCGTTACGGCGTGCCGCTGGCTGACGAGACCTTGGCACGCGCCAAGGCTGCCGATGCGGTACTGCTCGGCGCCGTCGGCGGGCCGAAGTGGGACACCATTGATCCAGCCATCCGTCCGGAACGCGGCCTGCTGAAGATCCGTTCGCAGCTGGGTCTGTTCGGTAACCTGCGCCCGGCCATCCTCTACCCGCAACTGGCCGAGGCTTCCAGCCTCAAGCCGGAAGTGGTCGCTGGTCTGGATATCCTCATCGTCCGCGAGCTGACCGGTGGCATCTACTTCGGTCAGCCGCGCGAGAGCAAGGTGCTGGAGAACGGCGAGCGCATGGCCTATGACACCCTGCCGTACAGCGAGAGCGAAATCCGCCGCATCGCCAAGGTCGGTTTCGACATGGCGCGCGTGCGCGGCAAGAAACTGTGCTCGGTGGACAAGGCCAACGTGCTGGCGTCCAGCCAACTGTGGCGCGCCGTGGTCGAGGAAGTGGCCAAGGACTACCCGGACGTCGAACTAAGCCACATGTACGTCGACAACGCCGCCATGCAACTGGTGCGTGCACCCAAGCAATTCGACGTGATGGTCACCGACAACATGTTTGGTGACATTTTGTCTGACGAGGCTTCGATGCTCACCGGTTCCATCGGCATGCTGCCGTCGGCATCCTTGGACGCCAACAACAAGGGCATGTACGAGCCGTGCCACGGCTCTGCGCCGGACATCGCCGGCAAGGGCATCGCCAACCCGTTGGCCACCATTCTCTCGGTGTCGATGATGCTGCGTTACAGCTTCAATCAGACAGCGGTCGCCGATGCCATTGAATTGGCTGTAAGCAAGGTGCTGGATCAGGGCCTGCGTACCGGTGACATCTACAGCGCAGGTACGACCAAGGTCGGCACTGCGGCAATGGGTGATGCGGTAGTCGAAGCGCTGCGTAGTCTGTAATCTTTCCGGCCCCGTCGTACTAGGCGGGGCCGCATATAGAGGTTTGAGTGTTATGAAACGTGTAGGTCTGATCGGTTGGCGCGGCATGGTCGGTTCCGTGCTGATGCAACGCATGCTGGAAGAGCAGGATTTCGACTTGATCGAGCCGGTGTTCTTCACCACCTCCAATGTCGGCGGCCAAGGCCCGGCGATTGGCAAGGAAACGGCTCCCTTGAAGGACGCCTACAGCATCGACGAGCTGAAAAGCCTGGACGTGATCCTGACCTGCCAGGGCGGCGACTACACCAACGAAGTCTTCCCCAAGCTGCGCGAAGCCGGCTGGCAGGGCTACTGGATCGATGCCGCCTCGTCGCTGCGTATGGATGACAGTTCGGTCATCGTGCTTGATCCGGTCAACCGCAAGGTCATCGACCAGCAACTGGATGCGGGCACCAAGAACTACATTGGTGGCAACTGCACCGTCAGCCTGATGCTGATGGCCCTGGGTGGTCTGTACGAAGCCGGTCTGGTCGAGTGGATGAGTGCCATGACCTATCAGGCGGCCTCCGGCGCTGGCGCGCAGAATATGCGTGAGCTGATCAAGCAAATGGGCGCGATCAACGCCTCGGTAGCCGATGAGCTGGCCGATCCAGCCAGCGCCATTCTGGATATTGACCGTAAAGTGGCCGAAGCCATGCGCGGTGAGTCGTTCCCGGTCGACAATTTCGGCGTGCCGCTGGCCGGCAGCCTGATTCCTTACATCGACAAGGAACTGCCAAATGGGCAGAGCCGTGAAGAGTGGAAGGGCCAGGCGGAAACCAACAAGATTCTCGGTCGCTTCAAAAACCCGATCCCGGTTGATGGCCTGTGCGTGCGCATCGGCGCCATGCGTTGCCACAGTCAGGCGCTGACCATCAAACTGAACAAGGATGTGCCGCTGTCGGACATCGAAGGTCTGATCAGCCAGCACAACCCTTGGGTCAAACTGGTGCCAAATCAGCGTGAAGCGAGCATTCGCGAGCTGGGCCCGACTGCTGTAACCGGTACCCTGAGCGTGCCGGTCGGCCGTCTGCGCAAGCTCAATATGGGCTCGCAGTACCTCGGCGCGTTCACGGTCGGTGATCAACTGCTGTGGGGCGCGGCCGAACCGCTGCGCCGTATGCTGCGCATCCTGCTGGAGCGCTGATACGCAACACGCTGTTAAAAGAGCGGGTTGTCGGGTGTTCGAGTCAAATCGAGCGCTTGGCAGCCCGCTTCTTTGCATTTGTCGGGCCTGGCTATACAGTGCTGGGCTTATTTCGCTTGAAGTGCTGTCATGACCCGAACCTTTGATATTGCCGTGATCGGTGCCACCGGTAGCGTTGGCGAAGCCTTGGTGCAACTGCTGGAAGAGCGCGAATTCCCGGTGGCCAATCTGCACCTGTTGGCCAGCGGAGAGTCGGCAGGGCGCTCGCTGACCTTCAACGGCAAAAGCCTGCGCGTTCGCGATCTGCAGGGCTTTGATTTTGCCAATGTGCGCCTGGCGTTCTTTGCCGCAGGCAGCAAGATTACCCAGGCTTATGCGGCGCAGGCGGCTGCGGCCGGCTGTGCGGTGATCGATCTGGCCAGCGGTCTGCCCGCTGAGCAGGCGCCGCGGCTGGTGCCTGAGGTCAATGCGCAGGTGCTCGCTGCACTGAAAGCGCCATACCTGCTGACCAGTCCGAGCGCGCCGGCGATCGCCCTGGCTGCAGTGCTGGCCGCGCTGCCTGAGTCCTTGGCTATCCAGCGACTGACCGTTACTGCTTGCCTGGCTGTTTCCAGCCGCGGTCGTGAAGCTGTATCCGAACTGGCGCGCCAGACTGCTGAATTGCTTAACGGTCGAGCCCTTGAGCCACGGCTGTTTGATCGGCAGATGGCATTCAATCTGTTGGCGCAGGTCGAGCAGACTGATAGCCAGGGGCATGCTGCGTTGGAGCGGCAGATCGCCAGCGAAATCAGGCAATTGCTTGGTGTGCCGCAGCTGCCGGTCGCTATCACCTGTATACAGGCGCCAGTGTTTTTTGGCGACAGTTTGAGCGTTTCGCTTCAGGCCGAGTCGGCTATCGATCTGCAACAAGTCAGTGCTGCGCTAGACGGCGCATCTGCGCTGGAGCGGGTTGAACCGGATGATTACCCGACTGCAGTGGGGGATGCGGTTGGCCAGGATGTGGTCTATGTGGGCCGGGTACGTGCGGGTCTGGATGATCCAGCCGAACTCAATTTGTGGATCACGTCTGATAATGTGAGAAAAGGCGCGGCGCTGAATGCTGTGCAAATAGCCGAGTTGTTGATAAAACACTATCTGTAAAAGATACTTACCTAGAAATTTGAAGAATCTTTCGAGCTTGGCAATACTGGCTGAGTTGATTGCTGAATGGGGTAACACCTTCGGGTGGGGCAGGCAGCAATTTTCAAGATCCTCTCGCTGGTCGAGAAAAAAAGATAAAACAAGGGATAACGCTATGGTTCGGGTTCGCAAACTGGTGCTGGCAATCGCAGCTGCTTCGGCGCTGTCATCCGGTATGGCGCACGCGCTGGGGCTGGGTGAAGTGACCCTGCAATCGGCGCTCAATCAGCCGCTGGTCGCAGAGATCGAGTTGCTGGAAGTGCGCGACCTGGCTTCCAATGAAGTCATTCCAACCCTGGCGTCCCCCGAAGCATTCACCAAGGCTGGTGTTGACCGTCAGTATTTTCTGACTGACCTCAAGTTCACGCCAGTACTCAAGCCCAATGGTAAAAGTGTCATTCGGGTGACTTCCAACAAGCCCATGCGCGAGCCTTACCTGAACTTCCTGGTTGAAGTGCTGTGGCCGAATGGCCGTTTGCTGCGCGAATACACCCTGTTGCTTGACCCGCCGCTGTATACCCCGCAAAGCGTTATTCCTGCGGCCGCGCAGCTGCCTGTAGCTGCCCCGGCGCCTGCTCCGCGTGTGCAAACCCCAGCTCCTGCGCCGCGTCCAGCAACTGCTGCAACTCAGCCAGCAGCGTCTGCGGCTCCAACCGCGCCTGCTGCGCCAGCGGCCAAGCCGCTGCAAGGTAATGAATACAAAACCACTGCCAACGATACCCTCTGGGAAATTGCCCAGCGCGCACGTGCCGGTGGCAGTGTGCATCAAGCCATGCTGGCCATTCAGGATCTGAACCCGGATGCCTTTGTCGGTGGCAATATCAACCGTCTGAAAAGCGGCCAGGTATTGCGTCTGCCGGATGAGCAGCAAATCAAGAATCGCGCTCAGGGCGAAGCCATTGCCCAGGTCGCCGAGCAGAATGCCGCCTGGCGTGAAGGTCGCAGCGTAGCGACCAGCGCCCGTCAACTGGATGCCACCAAACGCACCAGCGCCGCAGCTGCACCGGCCAAGGTCGAGACAGGTGATAGCCTGAAGCTGGTTGCCGCTGATAGTGGCAAGGCCACTGCCGGCAGCGATAAAGGCGCAGCTGACAGCAAAGCGCTGACTGACAAATTGGCTGTCACCCAGGAAAGCCTGGACTCCAGCCGCCGTGAAAACGATGAGCTGAAAGGTCGCATGACCGATTTGCAGAGCCAGCTCGACAAGCTGCAGCGACTGATTCAACTCAAAGACGATCAGATGGCCAAGCTGCAGGCCGATTTGGCTGCGCAGAACAATGCGCCAGTTCCGGCTGCTGTACCGGCAGCACCGGCTGCAGTGGTTGAGGCGCCAGTGGTAGCTGAAGTCCCTGCGGCGCCTGCGCCAGTGACTGCACCGCAAGAGCCTGTGGCTGCACCCGCTCCGGTTGAGCCGGCGGTGACCGGTGAGACTGATTTCAACTACAGCGAAGAGCCTGCTACGCAGCCTGAGGCGGCAGCGCCGGCTGCGCCAGAGCCCGCTCCAGTCGTGGCGCCTGAGCCTGCCCCGGTAGAAGCGCCGGCGCCAGTCGTTGAGGCTCCGGTGGTTGCAGAGCCGCAGGCCGAGAGCAGCGCTATTGATGACCTGTTGGCCAACCCGATGCTGTTGGGTGTAGCCGGTGGTGGTGCGTTGCTGGTGCTGCTGATCGCATTGATGATGCTTTCTCGTCGCAATGCGATGAAAGAAGCAGAGCTGCAAGAAAGCCTGGCCGCTGATGAGAATGCCTCCGATCTGAGTGCTGGTCTGGATCTGCCGGATGACAGTTTTGCCGGCCTGAGTGATGACCTCGGCAGCCAGCAAGCTGAAGCGCCGAGCGAAGAGCGGGTCACTGCGCAGACTGGCGATGCATTGGGTGAGGCTGATATCTACATTGCTTATGGTCGTTTCCCGCAGGCTGCCGAGTTGCTGCAGACCGCGATCAATGACGAGCCGCAGCGCAGTGATCTGCGCCTGAAACTGATGGAAGTCTATGCCGAGATGGGTGACCGCAATGGTTTTGCCCGTCAGGACGACGAGCTGCGTGAAATCGGTGGCAGCGCCGCCGAAGTCGATCAAATCAAGGCCAAGTACCCCGCAATGGCGGCGGTAGCCGCTGGGGCCGGTTTTGCAGCAGCGGCGGCTGCCGAAGATCTGGATAGCTTCAGCCTGGATGATCTGACCCTCGATGATCCGGCTCCGAAGGCAGCTGCTGGTGATCAGGATGATGCATTTGACCTGAGTCTGGATGACCTTGAGTCTGAGTTGGATCGTGACCTGCAGGCAGCAGGTGATAATGCTTCGCTGAATGATCTCGACAGCCTGGCGCTGGACAGCGACCTCGACTTCAGCTCGCCGCTTGAGCAAGCAGATAACAAAGAAGACGACTTGGGCTTTGACTTGAGTCTGGCGGACAGCAGTAGCGACAGCTTGGATCTGGGTGCTGATCTGGCGGACTTCAGTCTCGACCTGGATGCACCGGCCAAACCTGCGGCAGATGCTGAGGATGATTTCCTCCTGAGCCTGGATGATGAGCCCAAGGCGGCGCCGGCTGCTGCCGAGCCAAGTTTTGAATTGCCAGCGGAAGAAGCGGCTGGTGACTTTGACCTGTCAGCTGACTTTGATCTGTCGCTGAGCGATGATGCACCTGCTCAGCCATCGAGCGACAGCTTTGCTGCACAACTGGATGAAGTCAGCGCTGAGTTGGATCTGCTTTCCGATGATCTGGATCAGCCGGCTGATCTGGATATGTCGCCAAGTGCGCCTGCCAGTGCGGCACTGGACAATGACGATGACTTCGACTTCCTTTCGGGTACCGACGAGGCGGCCACCAAGCTCGATCTGGCACGTGCCTACATCGACATGGGTGATACCGAAGGTGCTCGCGATATCCTCGATGAAGTCATCACCGAAGGTAACGAAGGTCAGCAACAGGAAGCGCGTGAGCTGATCGCTAAATTGGTTTGATACATGTCTGATGGTTTTACTACAACGGCAGCCGATTCGGCTGCCGTTGGCGTTTTCAAGATAGCCCTGGGTGTTGAGTACAAGGGTTCGCGTTATCGCGGCTTTCAGCGCCAGCGTGCCGGTGTGCCTTCAATCCAGGAGTCGCTGGAGAAAGCCCTGGCGAAAGTCGCTGGTGGTGTGCCCGTAACCTTAAGTTGTGCCGGGCGTACCGATGCGCTGGTGCATGCCAGCGGTCAGGTCGTGCATTTCAATACACCGGTCGAGCGTTCCATGCATGCCTGGGTGATGGGCGCGAATATGAATTTGCCCGGCGATATCAGCGTGACCTGGGCCAAGTCGATGCCCGCGCACTTTGATGCGCGTTTCTGCGCCCAGGCGCGGCGATACCGTTATGTGATCTATAACGACCAGATTCGCCCAGCGCATATGGCTGAAGAAGTCACCTGGAACCATCGGCCGCTGGATATCGAACGCATGCGCCAAGCCGCGCAGTGTTTTATCGGTACCCACGATTTCAGCGCTTTCCGTGCCCGTCAGTGCCAGGCCAAGTCACCAATCAAGACGGTGCATCATCTGGAGTTACTGCAGTACGGGCGGTTTATCGTGCTGGATATCCGCGCCAATGCGTTTCTGCATCATATGGTGCGCAATATCGCCGGGGTGCTGATGACCATTGGTGCGGGCGAACGGCCGGTGACATGGGCGCAGGAAGTGCTGGAAACCCGCGTGCGGCGTACCGGTGGGGTGACTGCTCACCCCTATGGCTTGTATCTGGTGCAGGTGGATTACCCCGAAGAGTTCGACTTGCCCAAGCGCTACCTGGGCCCGCACTTTCTTTCCGGCTTGCCGGATGTGGCGGCTGACGCCTGAAAGGCTATTTGCTAGCATCCGGCTTCAACTATTTATCGAGGTCACCCTGTTGTCAGCCGTTCGCAGCAAGATTTGTGGCATTACCCGCATAGAGGACGCATTGTCGGCTGTTGAGGCGGGTGCAGATGCGATTGGTCTGGTGTTCTATGCCAAGAGCCCGCGCGCGGTCACCCTGCAGCAGGCGCGCTCGATCATTGCTGCTTTGCCGCCCTTTGTGACCACGGTAGGTCTGTTTGTCGATGCCAGCCGCTGTGAGCTGGGTGAGATTCTCGACGCCGTGCCGCTGGATCTGCTGCAGTTCCATGGTGACGAGAGTCCTGAAGATTGTGATGGCTACCATCGTCCGTATATCAAAGCGCTGCGCGTCAAACCGGGCGATGACATTGCTGCTCAGGTGGCGCTGTTCAAGAATGCCAGCGGCGTATTGCTGGACACCTATGTGCCAGGTATTCCAGGTGGTACGGGCGAAGCATTCGATTGGTCGCTGGTGCCTCACGACTTGAGCAAGCCGGTTATTCTGGCAGGCGGCCTGACGGCTGAGAATGTTGCACAGGCCATCGCGCAGGTGCGTCCCTATGCGGTGGATGTCAGCGGTGGCGTGGAACAGGCCAAGGGCATCAAGGATGCCGAGAAGATTCGCGCTTTTATGCAGGCAGTAAAGACTGTTTGAGGTGTGCAGGGTTGATGTGACGACGCTGCTGGCTTGGCCGTCCATACCCCTGTTGCAGGTTGGATAAACGCTGCAGGCGGTCGTTTGAGGTGGCGGGTGTGTGCTGCGGATAGCTGTCACCGGCCCCTGAGCGACTGTACCCATGAATTTTCCCGGTTAGGCCTGGTCGCATATAGCGCAGCCCGTCCGGTTAACAGCTTTGGAGAGTCAAGAGCATGAGCAACTGGTTGGTAGACAAACTGATCCCATCGATCATGCGATCCGAGGTCAAAAAAAGTTCGGTGCCTGAAGGTCTGTGGCACAAGTGTCCGTCCTGTGATGCGGTGCTGTACAAGCCTGAGCTGGAAAAGACCCTGGATGTTTGCCCCAAGTGCAATCACCACATGCGTATTGATGCCCGTGCGCGCTTGGATATATTCCTCGATGCCGAGGGGCGTGAAGAGCTGGGCGCAGACCTTGAGCCGGTTGACCGTCTGAAGTTTCGCGACAGCAAAAAGTACAAGGATCGCCTTGCAGGCGCGCAAAAGCAGACCGGCGAGAAAGATGCCCTGGTGTCGATTCGCGGCACCCTGGAAGGCATGCCGATTGTGACCTGCGCGTTCGAGTTCTCCTTTATGGGCGGTTCGATGGGTGCCATCGTTGGTGAGCGCTTTGTCCGCGCCGCCAATGTCGCCCTGGAGCAGCGTTGCCCGCTGGTGTGCTTCTCCGCCTCCGGTGGCGCGCGTATGCAGGAGGCGCTGATCTCGCTGATGCAGATGGCTAAGACCTCGGCCGTGCTGGCGCGTCTGCGTGAAGAAGGCATTCCGTTTATCTCCGTACTGACCGACCCGGTTTACGGCGGCGTATCGGCCAGTCTGGCCATGCTCGGTGATGTGATTGTTGCCGAGCCTCGTGCGCTGATCGGCTTTGCTGGCCCTCGGGTGATCGAGCAGACCGTGCGCGAGAAACTGCCGGAAGGCTTCCAGCGTAGTGAGTTCCTGCTGGAGCATGGCGCCATCGACATGATCATTCACCGTGCCGAACTGCGTCCGCGTCTGGCGCGTCTGCTGGCCCAGCTGATGGGGCTACCATCGCCTGTTGCACTGCCGGCGACTGCATGACTGAACGTTCCCTTGCCGATTGGCTGAGCTATCTGGAGCAACTGCACCCCAGCGCCATTGATATGGGGCTGGAGCGTTCGCGGATCGTCTTGCAGCGCCTGGGGCTGGCCAGGATTGCTCCGCGGGTGATCACCGTCACCGGCACCAATGGCAAGGGCTCGACCTGTGCCTTTATTGCCTCGCTGTTGCAAGGGCAGGGGCTCAAGGTTGGTGTTTACAGCTCTCCCCATTTGCTGCGTTACAACGAGCGGGTGCAGATTGCCGGTGTTGAGGCAACTGATGCCCAGCTCTGCGAAGCCTTTGCCGTGGTCGAGTCGGCGCGTGGCGACACCTCACTGACCTATTTTGAAATGGGTACCCTGGCGGCGTTCTGGCTGTTTCAGCAGGCCGGTCTGGATGCGCTGGTGCTGGAAGTGGGCCTGGGTGGCCGCCTGGATGCGGTGAATCTGCTGGACGCTGATATTGCCGTGGTTACCAGCATTGGCATCGATCACTCCGACTGGCTTGGCGATAGCCGCGAATCAGTCGCCTTCGAGAAGGCAGGTATTCTGCGTGCTGCGAAACCGGCCTTGTGCGGCGATATCGATCCGCCGCAGCCGCTGCTTGACCAGGTTGCGCTGCTGGATACGCCATTCTTCCTGCGTGGTCGTGATTACGACCTGAATATTGATGGGCAAAGTTGGTCCTGGTGTGGCCTTAATCACCAGGGCGAAGTGCTGCGCCTGAGTCAATTGCCGCTGCTTGATCTGCCCATGGAAAACGCTGCATTGGCCTTGCAGGCATATGCAGTGATGCAATTGCCCTGGCAGCCCGAAGTGATCAGTCAGGCACTGCAGCAGACGCGAGTGACCGGGCGACTGGATCGCAGATCGCTCAATTGGCAGGGTAAGTCACTCACGCTGCTGCTCGATGTTGGGCATAATCCCCATGCGGCTGACTATCTGGCTCAGCGTCTGTCCGCGCGAGCCTTACCTGGTAAGCGTTTGGCGGTGTTTGGCCTGCTCGCCGACAAGGATCTGGGTGGTGTGGTGGCGCCCTTGTTGAGCGAAGTGGATAACTGGGCAGTGGCGCCATTGCCGACCAGTCGTAGTCGTGAAGCCGCCGAGTTGCAGGCGCATCTGCAGCGCTGTGGTGCGCAAGTAGCTGTTTATGCCAGCGTGCAGGCGGCACTGGAGGCTCAGTGCGAACAGGCCGCCGATGGCGATGAAGTGCTGCTGTTTGGATCTTTCTACTGCGTGGCCGAGGCCCTGGATTGGCTGGCCCGCCAAGCCAATGGGGGCGTGCAGGATGGCTTTGCTGGATAAAGGATTGAAACAGCGCATGGTCGGTGCGCTGGTGTTGCTGGCGCTGGCAGTGATCTTCCTGCCCATGCTGTTATCGCGTGAAGACGAGTCGCGTCGGGTGCAGGTAGATGCCCCCGAAATGCCGGCTGTGCCTGAAATGCCCAATATTGAGGTGCAACCAGTGGCTGTGCCTGAGCCACAGTTGCTGCCAGATGAGCCGGTTGCTCCCGATGCGCCACAAAGTCTGGAACCGGTCGAGGCACCGTCGCTTGAACAACCCGCTGCGGCCGTAGTGCCGGCGCCTGCTGCTGCGCCAGTGGCCGCGCCACCTGCTGCGCAGACTAAGCTGGATGCCAATAGCCTGCCGATCAGCTGGTCGGTGCAACTGGCCAGTCTGTCCAGCAGTGATGGTGCGCAGAAGTTGCAGAAAACCCTGCGCAGCCAGGGCTATAACGCCTATATCCGCAGCGTCGATGGTATGAACCGGGTGTTTGTCGGGCCGCTGATTGAGCGTGCCGAGGCGGATCGTCTGCGTGATCAGCTCAACCGTCAGCACAAACTCAATGGGTTTGTGGTGCGCTTTCAGCCAGAAGCAGACTGATCAATCGGCTTGATAGGCCCTGTCAGTTCAGGCAAGTCGCCGGATTGGCCGGGCATTTCAGCGGTTGGTGAATCCTTTGCTTACTCCCTTTGCAGGTGCTCTGCTAAAATGCAGCGCCTTTCCCGTCGGTAACCTGCATCGTGGCATTCACCTGGGTCGATTGGGCGATTATCGCCGTTGTCGCCATTTCAAGTCTGATCAGTCTGAGCCGAGGCTTCGTCAAGGAAGCCCTGTCGCTGCTTACCTGGATAATTGCTGGCGTGGTCGCCTGGATGTTCGGCGGCGCGCTCTCGCAGCACCTGGTGGACTATATCGATACCCCCTCGGCGCGCGTGATTGCAGGGTGCGCCATTCTGTTTGTAGTCACCCTGCTGGTGGGGGCTCTGGTCAATTATCTGATTGGTGAGCTGATCCGGGTGACCGGTCTGTCGGGCACTGATCGCTTTCTCGGCATGGTCTTCGGCGCGGCGCGCGGTGGCCTGCTGGTCGTGGTGCTGGTCGGGCTGATCAGCCTGGCACCGGTGCAGCAAGACAGCTGGTGGCAGGAGTCAGCACTTCTGCCACATTTTCTGATGGTTGCAGACTGGTCGAAAAACCTGATTCTGGGGATGTCCAGTCAGTGGCTTGCCAGCGGCGTGACAGCGCCGGTGGAGTTACCGTTCAAAGAGGCGCTGCTGCAGCCCAAGCTGCCGTAAGTGCATTGCGAATCATCGTGTTTCATTGAGTAGGGGTTGCGTCACATGTGCGGCATTGTCGGTATCGTCGGTAAATCGAACGTCAATCAGGCGCTGTATGACGGGCTCACCGTCCTCCAGCACCGCGGCCAGGATGCTGCCGGTATTGTCACCAGCCATGATGGCCGCCTGTTCCTGCGCAAGGATAACGGCCTGGTGCGTGATGTGTTCCAGCAGCGCCACATGCAGCGTCTGGTCGGCCATATGGGTATCGGCCATGTGCGTTACCCGACGGCGGGCAGTTCCAGCTCAGCTGAAGCGCAACCGTTCTACGTCAACTCGCCCTATGGCATCACCCTGGCGCACAACGGCAACCTGACCAACGTCGAGCAGCTGGCCAAGGAGATCTATGAGTCCGACCTGCGCCACGTCAACACCAGTTCCGATTCGGAAGTGCTGCTCAACGTATTCGCCCACGAGCTGGCGCAACGCGGCAAGTTGCAGCCCACTGAAGAAGACGTGTTTGCTGCCGTGACGGACGTGCACGAACGCTGCCTGGGTGGTTATGCAGTCGTGGCAATGATCACCGGTTACGGCATTGTCGGCTTCCGCGACCCTAACGGCATCCGCCCGATCGTCTTCGGTCAGCGTCACACCGACGAGGGCGTGGAATACATGATCGCCTCGGAAAGCGTGTCGCTCGACGTGCTCGGTTTCACCCTGATCCGTGACCTCGCGCCGGGTGAAGCGGTGTACATCACCGAGGAAGGCAAGCTGTTTACCCGCCAGTGCGCGGCGAATCCGAAATACGCCCCGTGCATCTTTGAACACGTCTATCTGGCGCGTCCGGACTCGATCATGGATGGCATCTCGGTGTACAAGGCGCGTCTGCGTATGGGCGAGAAGCTTGCCGAGAAGATTCAGCGCGAGCGTCCGGATCATGACATTGATGTGGTTATCCCGATTCCGGATACCAGCCGTACCGCCGCGCTGGAGCTGGCCAACCACCTGGGCGTGAAATTCCGCGAAGGTTTTGTGAAGAACCGCTACATCGGTCGCACCTTCATCATGCCGGGCCAGGCGGCGCGCAAGAAGTCCGTGCGGCAGAAACTCAACGCCATCGAGCTGGAGTTCCGCGGCAAGAACGTGATGCTGGTGGATGACTCCATTGTGCGTGGCACCACCTGCAAGCAGATTATCCAGATGGCCCGCGAAGCCGGGGCGAAGAACGTGTATTTCTGCTCGGCGGCGCCGGCGGTACGGTACCCGAACGTATACGGCATCGACATGCCCAGCGCGCACGAGCTGATCGCCCACGGTCGCAGCACCGAGGAAGTCTGCGAGCTGATCGGTGCCGACTGGCTGGTCTATCAGGACCTGCCGGATCTGATCGAAGCGGTCAGCGGCAGCAAGAAGATCAAGATCGACAACTTTGACTGCGCGGTATTCGATGGCAAGTACGTCACCGGTGATGTCGATGAGGCTTACCTGAACCGTATCGAGCAGGCGCGTAACGACGCCACTAAGGCCAAGTCGCAGGCGGTCAGTGCAATCATCGACCTGTATAACAACTAGGTTGCAGCCCGGCCCGCTGTGGCGGGCCGGTTGAAGGAATTGGCAATGACGAATGAAT
>Ga0209207_1000036_pt1 | contig 139292 bp, 142 predicted proteins | sample SaghotsprinmetaG_FD_184140 | JGI IMG/M metagenome (GOLD analysis project Ga0209207, IMG submission 184140) | Hot spring microbial communities from South Africa to study Microbial Dark Matter (Phase II) - Sagole hot spring metaG (SPAdes) (version 3) | ecosystem: Environmental > Aquatic >... | reverse complement strand
GTTGGGCAGGGTGACGTAGCGCGGTTCGTTCAGGCGCAGGTCGGTGGTCACCACGGCGGGCATCGTCAGGCTCAGGGTTTCCAGGCCGCCGTCCACTTCGCGGGTGACGTTGACTTTGTCACCTGCGACTTCTACCTTGGAGGCAAACGTGGCCTGGGGCAGGTCTGCCAGGGCGGCGAGCATCTGGCCGGTCTGGTTGGCGTCGTCGTCGATGGCTTGCTTGCCCAGGATGATGAGGCCGGGTTGCTCTTTGTCCACCAGGGCCTTGAGCAGTTTGGCCACGGCCAGGGGCTGCAGTTCTTCGGTGGTCTCGACCAGGATGCCGCGGTCGGCGCCAATGGCCATGGCGGTGCGCAGGGTTTCCTGGCACTGGGCAACGCCGCAGGAAACGGCGATGACTTCGGTCACCACGCCCTTTTCTTTCAGGCGCACGGCCTCTTCGACGGCGATTTCGTCAAAGGGGTTCATGCTCATCTTCACGTTGGCGATGTCCACACCCGTGCCGTCCGATTTCACGCGGACCTTCACGTTGTAGTCCACCACGCGCTTGACAGGGACCAAAACCTTCATTGCTGCGGCTCCTAGAGTTGATTAATTGACGTTACGTAAACTCAAACATTTTATGTCGCACCGCAGCACATCGGCTATGCATTTTCCCAAGGGAGCGAATCGACAAAAAACGAACGATCGTGCTTTTTGTGGATTATAGGCCAGCATGCCCCGGGTTTGTCCACCCCTTTGCTGTCGCTCAACGGACCCCGGGGCTACCGATGGTGTGCGCCCTGCCCCGCCGCAGACAGCGAGGGCAGGTCTCCGGCGACGTGCAGGACACGCTGCGGGTAGGGAATCTCAATGCCATGCGCGCGCAAGGCCTGAAGAATCGCCAGGTTGATCTGCGAACGCAGACCCAGCTGGCCGTTCTCGGGATCGGAGATCCAGAACCCCACCGTGAACTCCAGTCCGTCCGCACCGAAGGCCGACAGCGCGGCGCTCGGCATGGGGTCGCGCAGCACGCGCGGACTGGCCAGCGCAGCCTCGGTCAGCAAGCGCATGACGAGGTCCACATCGCTGTCATAGGCCACGCTCACCACGGTGGACAGCCAAACCCGCGGATCGGCCAGCGACAAATTTTCGACGCGCTGGGTGATCAGCATCTCATTGGGCACGATGGATTCGCGGCCCGCAGGCGAGCGCACCACCGTGAAGCGCGCATTGATGTTGGTGATCCGGCCCTCGAAATTGTCCACGCGCACGTTGTCGCCGATGCGCATGCTGCGCTCGGCCAGAATGACGAAGCCGCTGACATAGTTGGACGCCAGCTTCTGCAGGCCAAAGCCGATGCCCACCCCGATGGCGCCCCCCAGCACGGACAGCGCGGTCAGGTCGATGCCCACGGCCGACAGCGCCATGATCAGGCCCACGAACATCAGCAGTGCCCGCGTGGCGTTGCTCACAGCCTTGCGCAGTGACAGCTCGCTTCCGGTGGCCGAACGCAGCAGGCGTGCCTCGATGGCGGAAGACACCCACAGCGACAGCAGCAGCACGGCGCCCGCCGTCAGCGAACCTTCGATGATGGTGCGCACCGACAACGAGGCCCCGCCGATCTTCCAGGAGATCTGATCCAGCTCATGCAGCACCAGCGGCAACAGGCCCGTCACCCACAGCACCATGCCCAGCCAGGCCGCCCAGGAGATGCTCCGCTCGATCGGGCGCACCCATGCGGCTTGCGGAAACGCCACCTGTAGCACCTTCACGCCGATGCGGATGACCACCAGGGACACCAGCACCGGGATCGCCACCATGAACACCGCCAGGGGCACCCATTGCAGCAGCAAGGTGCGTGCCACGTAGCCCAGCGCCAGCAATATCAGCGGAAACAGGGCCCCATCCAGCACGCTGCGCCCGAACAGGATGGATGGGCCATCCCCCTGGCGCAGGCCACGGCGCAACAGGGCCACCAGGGCCCAGGCAAGTGCCACGCACAACAGCAATGCGCCCAGTTCGATCAGCACCGTGGGCTGCAGAAAGGCCTCCAGCCAGGCCTCGAACCCGCCAGCCACCGGAGATTGCACCTTTCCAGCCATCAGCACTTCCATCCCGGCTTGCGCTTCTCGGCAAAGGCGCGCGCGCCCTCCTGGGCCGCCTCGTCCATCATGTTCACGGCCATGGTCTGGCCCGCCAGCTGGTAGGCGGCGTCCAGGCCCAGCTCGCGCTGGCGGTACACCAGGGCCTTGCCCATGGCCACGGCGACACGGGGTTTTTCGAGGATGGACAGCACGAGTCTTTCCACCTCGGCGTCCAGTGCTTCCTGGGCCACGACCCGGTTGACCAGGCCTTCCTGCTTCGCCGTGGCCGCGTCGATGAAGTCACCGGTGAGCAGCATTTCCATGGCGCGCTTGGCCGGCACGTTGCGCACCAGCGGCACGCTGGGCGTGGAGCAGAACAGGCCATAGTGGATGCCGCTGGTGGCAAAGCTGGCGCTGTCCGCCGCCACGGCCAGATCGCACTGCGCGACCAGCTGGCAGCCGGCCGCCGTGGCCATGCCGTGCACGCGCGCGATCACGGGCACCGGCAGCTTGTGCAGCGACAGCATCATGCGGCTGCATTGGGCAAAGAGCTGCTGGTACCAGGCCAGATCGGGGTGTGCTGCCATGTCCTTGAGGTTGTGCCCGGCACAGAAGGCCTTGCCCGCGCCCGCGAGCACCACCACGCGCACAGACTCGTCGCCGGTGATCGCGTCCAGCGCCTTCTGCAGCGCGGCGAGCATTTCCGAACCCAGGGCGTTGAAGCGTGCCGGGTCGTTCAGGGTCAGGGTGACCACGCCGCGCGCATCGCGCGCGACCTGGAGCAAGTCATGGGAATCGGTCATGTCGGAGGCTCCTTCCAGGCAGTCGGTCCAGGCCAGCGGCCGCCGCGCAAAGGCCGCCCCGCCGCACTGAGCAAAGCCCCCTCCCGCACCGCACAGCGATGCCAGAGAGGGAGAAAGGCGCGAAGCGCCAGGGGTTGTTCACAAATCCGCGAGCACGCGCACATGGGCCTCGACGCTGCGCGCCAGCGCGCTCATCACGTAGCCACCCTCCAGGCAGGAGACGATGCGGCCGTCGCAGTAACGGCGCGCCACGTCCTTGATGCGCTGCGTGATCCAGGTGTAGTCCTGCTCGGTCAGGCCGAGCTGGCCCATGTCGTCGTCGCGGTGGGCATCGAAGCCGGCGCTGATGAAGATCAGCTCGGGCTTGAAGACTTCGAGGCGGGGAATCCACATCATCTCGATGATCTCGCGCACGTCCATGCCGCGCGTGTAGGCCGCCACGGGCACGTTCACCATGTTGGACGCCGGGTTCTGGTCGCCCGAATACGGGTAGAAAGGGTGCTGGAAGAAGCTGACCATCAGCGCGCGCTCGTCGCCCGCGAGGATGTCTTCCGTGCCATTGCCGTGGTGCACATCGAAATCGACCACCGCCACGCGCTTGAGGTTGTAGCGCTGCAGCGCGTACTTGGCGGCCACGGCCACGTTGTTGAAGAAACAGAAGCCCATGGCCTTGTCGCGCATGGCGTGGTGGCCGGGCGGGCGCACCGCGCAGAAGGCGTTTTCCAGCTCGCCGGCCATCACCGCGTCGGTGGCTGCCAGGGCGGCACCGGCCGAGCGCAGCGCGGCATCCCAGGTGTGCATGTTCATCGAGGTGTCGGGGTCCACCTGGGTGTAGGGCGGGCCGCCCGCCTCCACCTCCTCGCGCAGCCAGTCGGTCAGGCCGCGCATCGCGGCGATGTGCAGGCGCGAATGCGCCAGCTCGATGTCGGCCAGCGCGGCCTTGGGGGCGATGTACTGCGTCAGTGCATCGGTCACGCCGGTCACGAGCAGGCGGTCCTCGATGGCATCAAGCCGTCCAGGGCATTCGGGGTGACCGGGCCCCATCTCATGCTTCCAGCAGTCCTTGTGGGAAAAATAACCCGTCTTGCCCATTGCCTTGTCTCCACGCCTCAGAATTTCGGATAACGTCACGCCATGCAAGCGCAGCCAAAAATCAAATCCATCCTGGATCAGCTTAACACGGTGATCGTAGGCAAAACTGACAGCGTGCGGGACTGCGTGGCCTGCCTGCTCGCCGGCGGCCATCTGCTGATCGAGGACGTTCCCGGCGTGGGCAAGACCACGCTGGCCCATGCGCTGGCGCACACCTTCGGCCTGCAGTTCGCGCGCGTGCAGTTCACGGCCGACCTCATGCCCAGCGACCTGATCGGCGTCTCGGTGTACGAGCGCGGCAAGGAAGCCTTCATGTTCCACCCCGGCCCGGTGTTCACCCAGGTGCTGCTGGCCGACGAGATCAACCGCGCCAGCCCCAAGACACAGAGCGCGCTGCTCGAAGCCATGGAGGAAAAGCAGGTATCGGTCGAGGGCGAAACACGCGCCCTGCCCGAGCCGTTCTTCGTCATCGCCACGCAAAACCCGCACGACCAGCTGGGCACCTATGCGCTGCCCGAATCGCAGCTCGACCGGTTTCTGATGCGCATCTCGCTCGGCTACCCCGACCGCACCGCCGAGCGCGAACTTCTCTCGGGCAGCGACCGGCGCGAAATGGCCAGCGCCATGCGGCCCGTGCTCTCGGCCGGCGAGCTGGCCGCGCTGCAACGGCAGGTGCAGGCGGTGCACGCTGCCGGGCCGCTGCTCGACTATGTGCAGGACCTGATTGCCGCGACGCGCTCGGGCCGCTGGTTCTTGCAAGGCCTCTCGCCGCGCGCGGGCATCGCGCTGGTGCGCGCGGCCAAGGCGCAGGCGCTGATCTGCGGGCGCGACTATGTCGCGCCCGACGACGTGCAGGCCATCGTGGCCCAGACCGTCGCGCACCGCCTGGTGCCCGTGAGCGACGCCGGGCGCGGTGCCGTGGAGCAGGTGCGCGCCATGGTGGCGGCCGTGGACCTGCCCTGACAAGGCGGGAGAGGCCGCCCCATGTCCGCCCGCCCGCTGCCGCGCCCCCGGGAATTTCACCCGGTGGACGCCGTGCGCAAGCGCTTCGAGCGCTGGTTGCAGGCACGCCTGCCGCTGACCGACACCACCGTGCTGACACAGCGCAATGTCTACATCCTGCCCACCGGCGCGGGCTGGATGCTGGCGCTCACGCTGCTGGTGCTGCTGGTGGCGTCCATCAACTTCCAGCTCAACCTGGGCTATCTGCTCACCTTTCTGCTGGCGGGCAGCGCCGTCGCGGGCATGCACGTCTGCCACGCCACGCTGCGCGGCTTGAGCCTTCACCTCAAGCCGCCCGAACCCCATTTCCTCGGCCATGGCGCGACGCTGCAGGTGCAGCTCGCCAGCGAGCGGCGCACGCCGCGCCGGGGCATCGCGCTGGCCGTGCATGGCAGCGGCCACTGGGCCTGGACCGACGTGCCCGCCCAGGGCATCGCCACCGTGCAGGTGGCCTTCGCTCCGCCCCGGCGGGGGCTGCACCGCGTGCCCACGCTCACCGCGGAAACGCGCTACCCGCTGGGCACCTTCCGGGTGTGGACGGTATGGCGCCCGGCCGCCCAGGCGCTGGTCTACCCGGCCCCCGAGCCGGGAGCACCGCCCCTGCCCCCGGGCGAGCCGCGCGCGGGCGGAACCGGCAGCGCGCCCACCCACGGCACGGGCGAGTTCGAAGGCGTGCGCGCCTACCGCCGGGGCGACCCGTTGCAGCTGGTGGTGTGGAAGAAGGCCGCACAGGCCCTGGCCAGCGGCTCCGATGCACTGGTCAGCCGCGACGCCCAGCAGTCGCAGCGCCATGAGCTGTGGCTCGACGCCGCGCACACCGGCCTGTCCGACCCCGAGGCCCGCCTCTCCCGCCTGACCGCCTGGGTGCTGCAGGCCGACCGGCTGGGCCTGGACTACGGATTACGCCTGCCCGGCCAGGAAATTGCCCAGGGCAACGGCACCGCCCACCGGCAGCGCTGCCTGGAGGCCCTGGCGCTATGCTGATAAAAATTTCAATAAAAAGCGCCTCAAAAGCTTACACAGAAAGCGCCTCATGCTATCTTTTATGTAGCAACCAGGAGGCGCCATGACAGTGCGCCAGACCCTGGCTTCGCTACCGCGGGACACCCGCGACACCCTGTTCCTGCTCGTGGTCATCGCCCTGGTGATCGCCCCGCAAACCGATGTGCTGCCCCTGTGGACCAGCGCCATGGCGGGCGCCGTGCTGGTGTGGCGCGGCTTGCTGGCCTGGGCGGGCCGCCCCCTGCCCAACGTCTGGCTGCTGCGCCTGGTGCTGGTGCTGGCCGTGGCAGGCACGCTGCTCACGCACCGCACCATCCTCGGACGCGATGCCGGGGTCACGCTCATCGTGGTGCTGCTCGCGCTCAAGACGCTGGAGGCGCGCGCGCAGCGCGACGCGCTGGTCATCTTCTTTCTGGGCTTCTTCACGATGCTCAGCAACTTCTTCTACTCCCAGTCGCTACCCACGGCGGCAGCCATGCTGCTGGCCCTGCTGGGCCTGCTGACCGCGCTGGTCAATGCACACATGCCGGTGGGCCGCCCGCCACTGGCGCAGGCCATGCGCACCGCAGGCACCCTGGCCCTGCTGGGCACGCCCATCATGCTGGCGCTGTTCATGTTTTTCCCGCGCATGGCACCGCTGTGGGGCGTGCCTGGCGACCCCATCGGCGGGCGCAGCGGCCTGTCGGGCAGCATGCGGGTGGGCAGCATTGCCGAACTGGCGCTGGACGAACGCATTGCGCTGCGCCTGCGCTTTGACGACCCGGCCTTCGACCCGCCGCAGTCGATTCTGTACTTCCGCGGCCCGGTGCTGAGCAGCTTTGATGGCCGCGAGTGGCAGGCCGATCCGGTGCGCGATGAGCCGGGCACTGAAAGCCCGCTGGGCCTGGCGGCGCGCCTGCAAGTGCAGGGCCAGGCGCTGCGCTACGAGATCACCCAGGAGGCGCACCAGCGCCCCTGGCTGCTGCTGCTGGAGGCCACGCCCGCCAAACCCGAGGTTCCGGGCCGGTTCGTCTTCATGACGCAAGACCTGCAGTGGCTCAGCTCGCGCCCCATGACCGACGTGGTGCGCCTGCGCGCCGAGAGCTACCCGCAGTTTCGCCATGGCCCCCCAGCCGCCACCCCTGCCTTGCGCACACTCACCCGCCTGCCGCAAGGCAACAACCCGCGCACCCTGGCACTGGCGGCGCAGCTGCGAGCCGACCCGGTGCTGGCCGCTGGCGGCACCCAGGCCCTGGTGGACGCGGCACTGCAGCGCCTGCGCACCGGTGGCTACACCTACACGCTGGAACCCGGCGTGTACGGCGAACACACGGCCGATGAATTCTGGTTCGACCGCAAGGAAGGCTTTTGCGAGCACATCGCCTCGGCCTTCGTGGTGCTGATGCGGGCCGCCGGCGTGCCTGCCCGCATCGTCACCGGCTACCAGGGGGGCGAGCGCAACCCGGTCGATGGCTACTGGACGGTGCGCCAGAGCGACGCCCACGCCTGGTCGGAGGTCTGGATGGAGGAACGCGGCTGGGTGCGCGTGGACCCCACCGGCGCCGTCGCGCCCGGGCGCGTAGGGGCCTTTCAGCGCCTGCAGTCCCCGCGCGGCGCCCTGGGGACCGCGGTGAACACGGTGATCAGCCGCGACATGGCGCAGCGCCTGCGCGCCGTGTGGGAAGCGGCCAACAACAGCTGGAACCAGTGGGTGCTGAACTACACGCAAAGCCGCCAGTTCGACCTGTTGCGCGCCCTGGGATTTGACGCCCCCGACTGGCAGGACCTGGCCCGCGTGCTGGCCGGCCTGCTCGTCGCAGCGACCCTGGGCGGCGCGCTGTGGACGCTGTGGGAACGCCTGCAGCACGACCCCTGGCTGCGCCTGCTGCACCAGGCACGCGCCCGGCTAGCACGGGCCGGCCTGCACGCCCCGCCCAGCACCCCCCCCCGCACCCTGGCCACCCAGGCCCGCGCCCGTTTTGGCGACGAGGCCGAGGCGGCCAGTGCCTGGCTGCTGCGCCTGGAAGCGTGGCGCTACGCCCCCGACTCCCCTGACCGGGGCCTGGCCTTGCGCCACCTGCGGCGCGATCTGCGCAGGCTGCGCTGGCCCAGCCCCCCTGCTTCCCCATGACCTTCAAAGCCATTTCATTTGCTATTTTGTTTGTAGCTGCCAGCGCAATATCCACGGGCGCTATTGCCAAAAAGCACTCAAAAAAACCAGCCCCCCGGGCCACAGCCCCCGCCGCCGCGCAGGGCAGCACCGCCTATGCGGGCCGCCCCGAGGCCCTGCGGTTCGCCGACGACCTGGCCGAGCGCCGCGACCTCGACCGCGAATGGGTGCGGCAGGCGATTGGCCAGGCCCGCTTTCTGCCGCAGGTGCCGCGCCTGGTGCTGCCGCCGCCCAAGGGCACGGCCAAGAACTGGCAGGCCTACCGCGCCCGCTTTATCGAACCGGTGCGCATCCGCGCCGGGGAGCGCTTCTGGCAAGAGCATGCCGCCGCGCTGGAGCGCGCCGAGCGCGAATACGGCGTGCCGGCCGAGATCATCATCGGCATCCTGGGCGTGGAGACCCTCTACGGCCAGCACATGGGCAACTTCCGCGTGATGGACGCCCTGGCCACGCTGTCGTTCGACTTCCCCGAGGCGCATCCGCGCGCAGCCGAGCGCACGGCCTTCTTCCGGCGCGAGCTGGAGCAGTTCCTCAGCCTGATGCACCGCACCGGCACCGACCCGTTCACGCCGCGCGGCAGTTTTGCCGGCGCCATGGGCTGGCCGCAGTTCATGCCGTCGAGCTGGGTGCGCCATGCCGTGGACTTTGACGGCGATGGCCGGGTGGACCTGTTTGCCAGCCCGCAGGACGCCATTGGCTCGGTGGCCAATTACTTCATCGGCCATGGCTGGCAGCCCGGCATGCCCACGCATTTCGGCGTGCGGCTGGAGGGCACGCCCGCACAGCAGGACGAACTGCTGGCGCCCGACATCCTGCCCACCTTCAGCGCTGCCAGCATGCAGGCCCGGGGCGCCCTGCTCGACGAGGCCGGCGCGCGCCACACCGGCCCGCTGGCGCTGGTGGAACTGCAGAACGGTGACAACCCGCCCAGCTACGTGGCAGGCACCGAGAACTTCTATGCCATCACGCGCTACAACTGGTCCAGCTACTACGCCATGGCCGTGATCGACCTGGGCCAGGCCGTGAAGGCGGCGCGCGAGGCGGCGCGGTAGTCAGTCCAGCACCCACACCGCCTGCACATAGGCCTGACGCTGCACCGGCAGTTGCCGCACCACGGCCGTACCCGGCCCCGCGCTGGCGCGCAGGCCGCCTTCCAGGCGCAGGCGGTCGCCCTTCCAGGCCAGGCTGGCGGTGTACAGGCGGCCACCGTCGGCGGGGTGGTAGAGCATGTCGAGCGCGCTTTCCCAGGGGCCGGTGGTCCAGGCCAGGCGGGCAAACAGGTTCTGGCGGTGCAGCGAGGGGCTGGCGCTGAAGGCCTGGGTTTGCCATGCCAGGTTGGCTGCCACGGCGATGGGCGGTGCTCCGGCGACGCCCAGGCGCTGCAGGGCGGCATTGCGCTCGGCCCACTGGCGCCAGTGCGTGCGCGACGGGGCCGTGCCGTCCCACCAGGCTTCCAGCAGCACGCTCACCTGGTCTGCATTGGTCCAGGTGCCGCCCACCAGCGCCTGCTGGGCACCCTGGCGCAGCACCGGGCGCCAGGGGCTGGCCAGGGCCAGCGCGGCGGGCTGGGCCGAGCTGTCTTCCCATGCGTCAAAGCGCGCCAGGTGGCGCAGCGATACGTGCAACTCCAGCGCGTCACTGGCCACCCAGGACCCGGCCGCGCCCACGCTGCCCTGGGTGCGGCGGCCCCAGCGCGCAAAGGCATAGGCGTCGGCGCTGCCCAGGCGCTGGTACCAGCGGGCGGCCAGGGCGCCCTCGCCCGCACCGGTGGCATCACGCCCGGTGGTGGGGTTCACAGCCACCAGGCTCCAGGCAGTTTCGGCGCCGAACTCTTCGGCCATGAGCACCGGGCGGCCCTGCAAGGGCTGGCTGACCAGAGCACGGCGCTGCTCTTGCTGCACCAGATCGTTGGGGCGAAAGCCGTAGCCCACGTCCCAGCCCACCACCTTGCGGCCGGCCGTCCACTGCCAGGCGCCTGCCTGCCCGGCGGCATAGGCCTCCAGCACCGCCGCCTGCGTGTGCCTTGGGCCACCTTCGGGCCGCTGGGCCTGAGCCAGCACGTCGGCGTGCCATTGCAGGCCCGCCCACTGCATGCGTCCCTGCAACTGCAACTGGGCCGCGCCCTCGCTGGGCTGGTCGGCGGCAATGCCGTCGTACCGCGCATGGGCCTGGGCCAACGGCCCCGCGCTCGCCGTCTGGCGCACCAGCCCATGGCTGCGCAGGCTGGCGCTGAATTCGCCAGCCATTGCCGGGCGCAGCGTGGCGGCTTCCAACACGGCAGCCAGTGCAAGCGCCGGGATGCAAAGCATGCGTGCCATGGGTATCACTCCAACACCGGCGAACGTGCGAGGAACATGGGGTTGAGCCACTCCACCGGCACCGTGCGTTCCTTGCGCGCCAGGTAGCGGATGCGTGTCTGCTTCTGCTTGCCCAGTTGGTCGATCAGCACCATGGCGCTGACGCTGGACAAGGCCTTGTCCACCTCGAACAGCGCTTGCTTGGCCAGTTTGTCGGACTGCACATAGAGCTGGGCGCGCACGGGCTCATGGCGCTGCTGGCCCAGCCAGAGCTCGATGCGCTGGTAGGTCACGCCCTTGCGCGTGGCCTGCAACTGCAGGTGATAGCAACTTGCGGGCGAGGAGGCCTGGGTGCTTGCGGCAGTGCCGGTGGGCACCGAGGCATCCACGCAGGGCTCCACGCCAACCAGGGTGGCGCTGTAATCGCCGCTCCAGCGCATGGTGGCGATGTCGCCGGTGGAGGCATCACCCAGCAACTTCTGCATGGGGGTGATGCGCATGGGCCGCTGGCTGCTGGGCATGAGCAGCCAGAAGTCGTCGCCCAACATCAGCACCTTTTGGCCTTTTTCGGCGGCACTTTGCATCAGCACCAGCGTGCGCCGGTCAGCCTGGGCAAACACGGTGTAGCGGCGCTCCTTGTCCAGCGTGCCATCGCTCGCCAAAGCCTGCACCAGGGTGTCCACCTGCAGGTTGTCGGCCCCGGTGCGGTAACGGTCGGCGTCGCGCAGCAGGGCGTCGGCGTCTTGCGCCAGCGCAGGCACGGTCAGGGCCGCGACCACAAGGCCCATCAGGCGTGTCGGGTTCATTCCCAAAGCGAGAGACATGAGAGATTCCTTTCAGTGATCCATGGATTCATTGCGCTGCACCCCACCCACATCGCATGACGCGGGCGCTCCCCACGCGCGGGCAGCCGCGCAAGGGCCGCCCCGCCGCGCTGGCTGCGTCCCCCTCCCTCGCGAAGCGAGAGAGAGGGGGAAGGCGCGAAGCGACTCAGGGGGTGTTTCACGTATGCCCCAGCGCATCCACCACAGGCATGTGCACGGTCTTGCGTGCCACCAGCAGCGAGGCCAGCAGGGTCAGCAGCACCATGGCCAGCATGGTCAGCAGGTAGAGCGCGGGGTCCACGCTCACGCTCAACGGGTAGCCCACGCTGCGCCCCGGCGGTGGTGGCATGTCCACCGGGAACAGCAGCAACAGCAGCGCCACCCCCAGGGCCAGCAGCGCCCCGGCCAGCGCGCCCGCGCCGCCCAGCAGCATGCCCTCCAGCCCCAGGCTGCGCAGCAGCTGTGCGGGCAGCGTGCCCAGAGCGCGCAGGGTGCCGATCTCACGGGTGCGCTCGATCACGGCCATGGCCATGGCATTGGTGACCACAAACACGACGATCACGCCGATGATGACGCCCAGCGCCCCAAAAATGCGGTTGTACAGATCGCGCACCGAGCGGTAGAAGAACGCCTGCTGCTCCCAGGTCTGCACCTGCAAGGGCGCAAATTGCTGCCCAAGGCGCTCGCGGGCCGCAGCGGTGGATTCCATGCGGTCCAGAAACACGCCCAGGCTGGACACCCGCTGCGTGGCCAGCAGTTGCTGCGCCACCGGCACGCTGGTGTACACGGCGCGCTTGTCTACATCGGGCACGCCCGTGCTGAAAGTGCCGACCACCACCACATCCATGGCGTTCATGGCGCCCTCGGTGGTGCTGGCCAGCAGCGTGAGGCTGCTGCCCGGCGTGGCCTTGAGGCTGCGCGCCAGGTCAGCACCCAACAGCACCTGCGGCTGCGCGGCATCGCCCGCCAGCAAGGCACCTTCTTGCAGCGTGAGGAACGGCCCTTTCACCGCAAATTCGGCATCGGGCTCCACGCCCTGGGCCATCATCACGGCGGTCTTGTCGCCGTTGCTGATGAGGCCGCTGAACACCACGCGCGGCAGCACGGCGCGCACGGCCGGGTCGGCCAGCAGCGCGCTGCGCAGGGCGGCCACGTCGTCCAGGCCGTACTGCAGGGGCACGTCTTCATCGGCGCTGAAGTGCGCTGGCGTGCCCAGCACCAGGTGGCCGGTGTCGCGCGCCGCGGCCTGGGCCAGGCTCTCGTAGGTGAACTGCGCAAAGCCGCCCGCCAGCAGGATGGCCGCCGTGCCCAGCATGGCGATGGAGGCTGTCACCAGCGAGCGGCGCCGGTTGCGCAGGCAGTTGTGCCAGGCAAATTTCAACCACATCCACAAGCCGTTCATTGGATCCTCCCGTCCAGCAAGGCGACCACACGGTCGCAGCGGCGCGTCAGGCGCTGGTCGTGGGTGGCAATCACAAAGGCCGCACCCTCGGCCTGGCAGCGCTCGCGCATCAGGTCCAGCACCTGGTCGGCGGTGTGCGAGTCGAGGCTGGCCGTGGGTTCGTCGGCAATCACCAGGCGCGGCCGCTTGATGAGCGCACGTGCAATCGCCACGCGCTGGCGCTGCCCACCGCTGAGGGCATCGGGCCGGTGCCGGGCGTGGTCCTGCAGGCCCACGGCGGCCAGTTGGCGGGCCACGCGTTCGCGCCGCTCGGGCGCGCTCACCCCTGCGAGGAACAAGGGGTAGTCCACGTTCTCGGCCACGGTCATCACCGGCACGAGGTTGAAGCTCTGGAACACAAAGCCCAGCGCATCGCGCCGCAACAGGGTGCGCTCGGCCTCGTCCAGGCCTTGCACGGGCGTGCCCGAGAGCGCGATGTGGCCCTCGTCCGGGGTGTCGATCAGGCCGCAGAGGTTGAGGATGGTGCTCTTGCCGCTGCCCGAAGGCCCGGTCAGCGCGAGCAACTCGCCGCGCTGCACCTCCAGGTCCACGCCTTGCAGCGCGGGGATCACATGCGCGCCCAGGCGGTAGGTCTTGCGCACGCCGCGCATGCGCACCACCGGTGCGGCGGCATCTGCCGGGGCGTGCATCATTGCGCGCCCTCCTGCCCCGCCTTGCGGGCGGCCTGGCCGACCGCCTCGCGGAACGGCGCCGGGGCCGATGCCAGCAAGGGGCTGCTGCGCACCTCGGCCAGCAGCTTCAGGCCCCGGTCACGCCGGTTCATCATGCGGGGCAGGGCCAGAAAGGTGTTGGCCGCCACCAGCTTCACGTCCAGCACGGCAGGCACCCGGTTCCGGCCCACGGCCTCGTGCGCCGGGCCCAGCAGGGCCAGGGCCTTGTCCAGCTGCGCCAGGCCGTCTTCGGCGTAGGCCATCTTGCGCCAGGGCAGCAGGGTGGTCTGTGCCCGCATGGCCAGGGAGGCGCCGCTGTAGGCCTGCAGCACGGGGTTGGCGGGCTCGGCACGGGCCAGTGCCGCAAACGCCTGGGCCGCTTCGGGAATGGCGGTCTTGTCCCCTTGTGTTGCCCTCAGGAAGCTCTGGAATGCCGGAGCATGCGGTTCATCGGGCGCGGCAAGGGCGCCCACGGAGCCTGCCAGCAGCGCGGCGGCGCAGAGCAGTGGGGAAAGTCTGGCGGATAGCATTTCGACATCTCGCAACGGAAGTGACACAGGCCCCCACTGTGCGGGCCGTGCGTCCGCCGTGCAGCAGCGTTGCGACGAAACGCGGATTCCGTGGCGTGAACCGCCGGGCGCGCACGCCGACGTGCCGCCGCCCGGCGCCTCACCCGCGATGGATGGCGGCCAGTTCCTGGGCCAGCAGGTCAAACACCACGCGGATGCGCCGGGCCGTGTGCAGTTCACGGTGCGTCACCAGCCACACCGGAAACACCACCGCCGGCAGCTCATCGATGACGCGCACCACACCCGGGGTCGCCTCGGCGATCTCGTCCATCATCGCGCCGATGCCGAGCCCCTGGCGCACCAGCTGCCATGCCACCACGGAGTTCTCGGCAAGCGTGCAGAAGTGCGACGCCTCCAGCGGCAGGCCAAAGGCGCGCAGGTACTTCAGGAACGCACCCGTTCGGTCTGCGCCAATGAAGCGGTGGGCCAGCGCATCCTGCACCGTGTACGGATGACCGTGCTCGGCCACCCAGGATTGCGAGGCGTAGAAATGTGCGCTCGCCTCGCGGACCAGGCGTCCGATGAGATCCGGCTCCTGCGGGCGCACATGGCGGACCGCGATATCGGCCTCACGGCGGCGCAGATCGCTCAACGCGTTGGAGGAAATCACCTCGATCACCACCCCCGGCGCAGCCGCCCGGATGCGGGCGATCACCCGGGGCAATACCAACGCGGCCACCGCATCGCTGGCCGACACCGACACCACGCCGTCCACTGCCTGCGAGCTCCCGGTGGCGGCCAAGGCCAGGGCGTCCGCAGCGGCTCCCATGGTGCGTGCATGCTCCAGAAGCGCCAGCCCTGCCTGCGTGGGAAGCACCGAGCGCCCCACCCGCTCGAACAGCGTCACACCCAGCTGCTGCTCCAGCGCGGCCACCTGGCGGCTCAGCGTGGACTGGGTCAGTCCCAGATGCCGGGCCCCCGCCGACAACGAGCCGCGCTGGGCCGTCTCCAAAAAGGCGCGCAGGTGATTCCAGTCCATATTTGCCACATAAATGCATAAGCGATCTGCAAATTCTCGTCTTTTCGCATCAATATTGCATAACTACCATCCAGGGTCTTGAAGCACCACATCCCAAGCCATGACCCATTCCCCCAGGGACACACCGCGCCCGCCCGACAGCCCGGACATCTGCAGCCCCGCCCCCGCCAAGGCACGGTTCTGGGACAGGCTGGCGCGCCGCTATGCGGCCGCCCCGATCGCGGACATGCCCGGCTATGACCGCACCCTGCAGCGCACCCAGCAGTGGCTGCAGCCCCATCACCGCGTGCTTGAAGTCGGCTGCGGCACCGGCACCACGGCGTTGCGGCTGGCTCCGGGGGTGGCACGCTATGTGGCCACCGATGTGTCGGGGCAGATGATTGCCATCGCCCGGCAAAAGCTGGCCGGGCAGCCCTGCGAGCAACTCCGGTTCGAAACCGCCGACGCCGACGCCATCACCCACGAACGCGGTTCCTGCGACGCCGTGATCGCATTCAATGTGCTGCACCTGGTGACAGACCTCGACGGCGCGATGGCGGCCTGCGCCGAAGCCCTGCGGCCGGGGGGGCTGTTCATTTCGAAAACACCCTGCCTGTCCGAAATGAACCCGCTCATTCCGTGGGTGGCGCTGCCGGTGATGCGTGCCATCGGCAAGGCACCGCCGGTGCACTGCTTGAACGAAGAAGACCTGACGGCGGCGATGAAACGCCAGGACCTGGCGCTGATCACTGTCGAGCGCCATGCATCGCGGGGGCGCGATACGCGCCCCTACATCGTGGCGCGCAAACGCTGACCTGGCGCGCAACCCGGGGGCGCGGGGCCCCATGGTCCCCCACGCGGCACGCCAACGCCCGTTGTTCGCCCACAATGGCTGCAGAGCCCCCAAGGAGACCCTGCATGCCCATGAAACAGCTCTCAGGACTGGACGCCAGCTTTCTCTACCTGGAAACGCCCGAGATGCCCATGCATGTGGGCGCCATGTACCTGCTGGAGCTGCCCCCGGGCCACCGGGGCCGGTACGTGCAGGACCTGCGGCGCCACTACGCCGCGCGCATGGCCGCCACCCCGGCGCTGCGCCGGCGCCTGTGGTGGATGCCACTGAACCTGGCCAACCCGGCCTGGGTGGATGCCGAACCCGATCTGGCCTGGCACATCGTCGAACACCGGCTGCCCGGCCGCCCCCGCAAGGGCGCGCTGGCGCAGGACGCACGCGCACTGCTCGAAGACAAGATCTCGGCGCTGCACCCGCAGCTGCTCGACCGCAGCAAGCCCTTGTGGCGCATCCATGTCATCGAAGGCCTGCCGCGCAGCGCGCACGGCCTCAGGCAGGTCGGGGTGTATTCGCAGGTGCACCACGCTGCGGTGGACGGCCAGGCCGCCGTGGCGCTGGCCAACGTGCTGTTCGACCTCACCCCCGAGCCGCGCGAGATCGCGCCGCGCCCCTCCACACGCCGCAAGACCTTCCAGATCGGGATGGCGGAAATGCTGCGCGGCGCCCTGAGCAACGAGGTGAGCCAGGTGGTGCGCATGGCACGCGAACTGCCTGCCACGCTGGGCACGGTGGCCCGCACGGCCAGGGGCTCGTTCAGCCTGAAGGCGCTGCTCGGCAAGGGCAATGTCACGCTGGCCCCGGCCACACCGATGAACGTCACGGTCGGCAGCGCCCGGGCCTTTGCCTCGGCCAGCGTGCCGCTCGGGGAGCTCAAGGCACTGGCCAAGGCGCATGGCGCCACGCTCAACGACATGGTGCTGATGCTGTGCGCGGGCGCGCTGCGCAGCTACCTGCAACAGCGCCAGCAGCTTCCACGCAAGAGTCTGGTGGCCGCGGTCCCGATCTCGCTGCGCCAGACCGGCGACACCCGGCCCGACAACCAGGCCTCGATAAGCCTGATCAGCCTGGGAACGCACCTGGCCGATCCGGCCCGGCGCCTCGCGCACATCCGTGCCGCCAGCGGCGCCATGAAGACGGCCATGGGCGCAATGAAAAGCATTCTGCCCACCGATTTCCCGTCCATCGGCGTGCCCTGGCTGATGGAAGCGGCGGCCTCGCTCTACGGCCGGGCCCGGGTGGCCGACCGCCTGCCGCAGGTGGCCAATGTGGTGATCTCCAACGTGCCCGGCCCGCAGGTACCGATCTATCTGGCCGGTGCGCGCGTGCGGGTCAACTGCCCCACCAGCATCGTGGTACATGGCCTGGCGCTGAACATCACCGTGCAGAGCTTCGACGCCCACATGGACTTCGGCCTCATGGCCGATGCCGGCGCCCTGCCCGACGTGAAGAGCCTGGCAGCGGCGCTGGACGCCGCCTTTGCCGAGCTGCAGGCCCTGCCAGCGCCCGTGGCCGCCGTACCCGTGCCCGCCCGCAAGGGCGGGGTGTCGCGCACGCGACTTTCTTCTAGGGTTAGCACGACCGGCCCGCGCGCACGCAATCGCTAGCATGGCCCCATGGCATTCTCCCTTTGCGCACGCATGACTTCCCGACTCCCCCGCAAGCCCATCCCGGAGCCTCCGGGCAGCGACGACACCGGCCTGCACCTGGTGCCCCCCGGTCTCAAGCTGGTGCTGCTGGAAGCCCGCGCACCCTGGGAAGCCATGGCGATGGCGGCCGTCTTCCCCTGGCTCTCCCGCATGCCCTCGGGCGACGGCCATGCGGTGCTGGTCTTCCCCGGCCTGGGCGCATCGGACATCAGCACGCTGGCGCTGCGCCGCTTTCTCAAGCAGCACGGCTACCAGGCCCATGGCTGGAAGCAGGGTCTGAACCTTGGCCCCCGCGATGGCGTGCTCGACAGCTGCCGCGAGCGCATCCGCCAACTGCATGGGCAATACGGCGGAAAGATCAGCCTGATCGGCTGGAGTCTGGGCGGCGTCTACGCCCGCGAAATGGCCAAGGAAATGCCTGAACTGGTGCGCAGCGTCATCACGCTGGGCACACCGTTCACCGGCCACCCCAAGGCCACCAACGCCTGGCGCTTCTACCAAATGGTAAGCGGGCAGCAGGCCCACGACGAAGACCTGCTGGCCGAGGTGCGCAAGCCGCCCCCGGTGCCCACCACCTCCATCTACAGCAAGACCGACGGCATCGTGGCCTGGCAGTGCAGCATCAACCCGCCCCGGCACGCCCACACCGAGAACATCGAGGTGCATGCCAGCCATATCGGCATGGGCATGAACCCGCTGGCCATGTACGCCATCGCCGACCGGCTGCGCCAGGACCCGGCGCACTGGAAGCGCTTCGATGCGAACGGCGCACGCCGCTGGTTTTTCAAGGTAGCGCACCAGCCGGAGATGGTTACACAGTGGTATTGACTCCCTGAGCCGCTGCGCGGCCTCACCCAAGGGGACAGCGCCCGCGCCGATGCGGACTTCATCCCCGGCATGGGGCACGATCTGCCCGGCGCCCTGCTGGAGCGGTTTGCGCAAGACATTGCGCACAACGCGGCGCGCGCCAAGAACGGACCGGCGCCCTGAAAAATGCGAAAAATAGCCGCAAGCGCTTATTGGTATTGCGCTTGCAGCTATCTTTAACAGAGCAAAAAACCGTCAGTACCGCTGCATCTGGCAGCTGTGCGGCTGCTCGGCCTGTGCCGCTGCAATCTCGCGCACCACGCGGAAGCCGTAGCCCGAACCTTCGACGTCGAACTTCACGCCCGGCTGACCCTGCTTGTCCATCACGCCCACCACCAGCGGCTGCTGGAACTGGTGGTCGGCGGCGCGCATGCGGCCGCTGCGCCCGGCCAGCTGCACGCTGGCCTTTTCCATCTGGCGCGCCACGGCCGTGGCGTCCACGCTGCCCGCCGCCTCGATGGACTGGGCCAGCGCCTCCACCATGAGCTGCATGCGCATGTGCACATAGTCGTCCTGCGGCTTGGGGAAGCGCTCGCGGAACGCCTGGTAGAACGCCTCGCTCTGGGCGCCCGGCACATTGGGCAGCCAGTCGGCCACGGCCACCACCTTGCCCAGGCCGGCGTCACCGATGGCGGCGGGAGCCCCCAGCGCATTGCCGTAGAAGGTGTAGAAGCTGCCGTTGAAGCCCACCTCGCGCGCGGCCTTGACCAGCAACGTCAAATCGTTGCCCCAGTTGCCGGTGATGACGGCCTGCGCGCCGCTGGTCTTGATCTTCACCGCATAAGGCGCAAAGTCCTTCACGCGGCCCACGGGGTGCAGCTCGTCGCCCACCACGGCCACGTCGGGGCGCTGGGCAGAAAGTTGCTTCTTCGCCTCGCGCAGCACGGCCTGGCCAAAGCTGTAGTCCTGCCCGATCAGATAGACGCTCTTGAGCGCACTGTCGGCGCGCAGCACGTCCATGAGGGCGGCCATGCGCATGTCGGCATGGGCGTCGAAGCGGAAATGCCAGAAACTGCACTTCTCGTTGGTCAGGATGGGGTCCACGGCCGAGTAATTCAGGAACAGCACGCGCTTGCCGGGCTCGCGCTCGTTGTGCTTGTTGATGGCGTCGATCAGCACCGCCGCCGTGGCCGACGAATTGCCCTGCATGACCACGCGCGCGCCATCGTCGATGGCCGCGCGCAGTGCCGACAGCGCCTCCTCGTTCTGGCCCTTGCTGTCGTAGCGCGCAAGCGCCAGCGGGCGGGCACCGCCCGCCGCCGCTGGCAGCAGCACACCGCCCCGTGCATTCACGCGGTCCACGGCCCAGAAGATGTTGCGGAACACCGCCTCGCCCGTATTCGCAAAGGCTCCCGAAAGGCTTTCGATCAGCGCCAGCTTGACGGGCGCGGGCGCGGGCGCCGCCGGGGCGCTGCTGCCCTGTGCCGCTGTCTGGGCATGGCCCACCGGTATCGCGGCGGCAACGGACAGCGCCACCCCCAGCGCCAGGCGCCATGGGGCCTGGACGGCGAACTTCAACGGGGCAAGGTGAAAATTCAGCATGGTTTTTTATCCTTGAAATCGGAAAAGGCACACCTAACTGCGAGGCATGCGGGCAGCACAACGGCAGCCGCGCAGTGTATAGGAGTTAACCCTGATGATTTTCACCCCCCTGATGACCCGCCGCGCCACCAGCGCCCCCCGCCCCTCCGACGTGGCACTGCAGCGCTTTCTGGTGGGCGCCCTCCAGGCACGGCCTGCGGCCCGCCCCGCCGGTGTCACGGTGACCCAGGATGACAAGGCCACCACGCTGCAGCTCGACGTGCCGGGCCTGGCGCGCGAACAGCTGCAAATCACCATCGAGGGCAAACAGGTGCAGGTGCAGAGCATGGAAGGCGCCCCGCGCCAGGTGCGCCGCGCCTGGGAGCTGGCAGAAGACATCGACGCCGCCGCCAGCACGGCGCGGCTGGAGCACGGCGTGCTCACGCTGACCCTGGCCAAGCGCCCCCCGGCCGCCAAGGCGGTGGAAATCACCGTGCATTGAAGCGCGCATCGCTATCTTTTAGATAGCTTGAACCGCCCGTTCAGCAAGCGCTGCGGGCGGTTTTTTCATTCATGCCGCAGCGCCTCGATCGGGTCCATGCGCGCCGCGCGCCGCGCCGGGAAGTAGCCGAACAGCACGCCAATGCCCGCCGAGAACAGGAAGGACAACAGGTTCACGCCCGGGTTGAAGAGGTAGGGAACCTTCATCAGGCCGGCCAGCAGCACCGAAGCCCCCGTGGCCAGCACGATGCCGATCAACCCGCCCAGCGCCGCCAGCACCACGGCCTCGATCAGGAACTGCAGCAGCACCTCGCGCTCCAGGGCGCCGATGGCCAGGCGCAGGCCAATCTCGCGCGTGCGCTCGGTCACACTCACCAGCATGATGTTCATGATGCCGATGCCGCCCACCAGCAGGCTCACGGCCGCCACGGCGCCCAGCAGCGTGGTCATGACCTTGGTGGTGCCCGAAAGGGTGTCGGCAAGTTGCTTGGTGTCGAGCACGTTGAAGTTGTTCTCGTCGGCCTCGGCCAGCTTGCGCCGCTCGCGCAGCAGCTCGGTCAGGCTGGCCTTGACGCGCTCGGGGTCGCTGCCGTCCTGCATCGACACCAGCAGGGTCTGCACCCGCGTGCTGCCGGTCACGCGGCGTTGCAGGGTCTTGAGGGGGACCAGCACCACATCGTCCTGGTCGTTGCCAAAGGCGCCCTGCCCTTTCGAACCGAGCACGCCCTTGACCTCGCACGAAAACGCCTTGACGCGCAGCGGCTGGCCGACGGCGTCGGTGCTGCCAAACAGCTCGCGCTGCACGGTGGCGCCGATCAGGCACACCGCCGCGCCTGCGCGCAGTTCGTCGTCGGTGAACTCGCGCCCGCTGCGCACCGTCCAGTTGCCGGTCTGCAGCCAGGCGTTGGTGCTGCCGATGATGCTGGTGGTCCAGTTGCGCCCACCGGCCACCACCGTGGCGCCGGTGCGCCCCTCGGGCGCCACGGCCAGGATGCCGCCGATCTGCTGCGCGATGGCGTCGGCGTCGGTGTCCTTGAAAGCCGGGGCGCCGCCGCTGCCTGGCCCCATGCGCTGGCCGGGCCGCACCTGCAGCAGGTTGGTGCCCAGGCCGGATATCTGGTTCTGCACCGCCATGGTGGCGCCGTTGCCCAGTGTGACCATGGTGATGACGGCGCTCACACCGATCACGATGCCCAGGATGGTGAGGAACGAGCGCATCAGGTTGCGCCGGATGGAGCGCAGCGCCAGCAGCAGGGTGTTGAGCAGCATCAGTGGGGCTCCGTGGCCGCTGCGGCTGCGGCGTGCAGACCCGCCGGGTGCGGGTTGGGAGTGTCGCTGTCGACCACGCCATCGACAAAGCGCACGATGCGCCGGGCGTAGGCGGCCATGTCGGCCTCGTGCGTGACCATGATGACGGTGATGCCGTGCGCCTGGTTCAGGCGCCAGATGAGCTCCATGATTTCCAGGCTGCGCTGCGTGTCGAGGTTGCCGGTGGGCTCGTCGGCCAGCAACACGGCGGGCTCGGTGACGATGGCGCGGGCAATGGCCACGCGCTGCTGCTGCCCGCCCGACAGCTCGGCGGGGGTGTGGTGCTCCCACCCCTTGAGGCCCACGGCATCAAGCGCACGCGCTGCGGCGGCATGGCGCGCGCGGGCCGGTTCGCCCCGGTAGAGCAGGGGCAATTCAACGTTCTCCTGCGCCGTGGTGCGCGCCAGCAGGTTGAAGCCCTGGAACACGAAGCCAAAGTAGCGCCGCCGCAGGCGCGCCCGCTCGTCGCGCGAGAGCGACTCCACATGCACGCCCTGGAATAAATACTCGCCGGTGCTGGGACGGTCAAGGCAGCCCAGTGTGTTCATGGCCGTGGACTTGCCCGATCCGCTGGGGCCCATGATGGCGACAAAATCGCCCTGGGCGATGTCAAGGTCCACGCCCTTGAGCGCCTGGAAGGCCAGCGCGCCCTCACCGTACACCTTGGTGATGCCGCGCAGGCGGATCAGGGGCTGCGCCACCGTGCTCATGGCGCGGCCCCGCTGCTGCGCTGGTCGGTGATGACGGCCATGCCGGGCTGCAGCTGCTCGCTGCCAACCTCGGTCATGCGGCCATCACTGATGCCCACGCTGACGTTGACTGCCTTGGGCGCGCCGTCCTGCAGCACCCAGACCGGCCGGGTTTTGCCTGCGGCGTCGCTCTTGCCATTGCCAGCGGCGGCCCGGCGCCCGCCCGTACGCGGCATGCGCGGCATCAGTTGCGCCATGATGCCGCCCCCCGATGACGCAGCCGGGCCTGCGGCCCCTGGCGTGCCCACGGCCGCCACGGGCGTGAAGCGCAACGCGGTGTTGGGCACCAGCAGCACATCGTTGCGCTCGGTCGAGGTGATGGTGGCCGCCGCCGTCATGCCGGGGCGCAGGCTCAGGTCGGAGTTGTCCACCTCCAGCCAGGTGATGTAGGTCACCACGTTGTCGGTCTTGGTGGAGCCATAGGCCACGCGGGTGATTCTGGCCGGGTACTGGCGCGAGGGGTAGGCGCTGACGGTGAAGCTGGCCTTCTGCCCCACCTGCACGGCCCCCACGTCGGCCTCGTCCACGTTCACCTGCAGTTGCAGGTGCGCCAGGTCTTCGGCCACGGTGAACAGCGTCACGGCCTGCAGCGATGCGGCCACGGCGTTGCCGGGATCCACGCTGCGCGTGAGCACCACGCCGTCGATGGGCGAGCGGATGGACGCCTTGGAGAGATTGGTCTCATCGGTGGAGAGCGCCGCCTTGGCGTCTTCCACGCTGGCACGGGCACTGGCCTCTTCGGCCCGGGCGCGTTCCACGTTGGCACGGCCCGCATCGAGTTCCGCCGCCGAGGGCACCTTGCCATCCGACAGGCGCGCCACCTCTTCGAGGCGCGCGAGGCTGGCGAGCGCCTCGCGGGTGGTGGCACCCGCCTGGGCCAGCCGCGCATGGGCGGAGGCCAGCGCGGCGCGAGAGCGCAGCACCTGCGACGACAGCTTGGCGGTATCGAGCTCAACCAGCACCTGGCCCTTTTTGACCCGATCGTTCACGTCCACCAGCACGCTGCGCACCGTGCCCGACAGCTCGCTGCCCACATTGACCGAGCGCGTGGGCTGCAACGTGCCGTTGGCCGAAACAGTGAGTGTGAGGTTGCCGCGGCGCACCTCCTCGGTGACGTAGCTGGGCACGGCGCCCGTGCGCTTCTGCGCCTGCCAGTACAACAGGCCGCCCGCCACCAGCACGGCGAAAGCCAGACCGCCCCACAGCACGGGACGTTGCCACCAGCGCCGGGGCAGATCACCGCCGAGCAGGGCCTGCAGATCGGCAGGAGGCGTTTTGGCAGAAGCGGGGCTGTTCTTGGGGGTGGTGGTCATGGCTTGGACTTCGGAACCTGTGAACAATCTTTTTTCGGGAACGCAAGGGCGCGTCACTGCCAGCCGCCGCCCAGCGCCTTGTACAGGCGCACGTGGGCCAGCCCGGCATTGGCGGCACTGCTGGCCACGCCGTCCTGGGTGGACAGCAGGGTGCGCTGGGTTTCCAGCACCGCCTGGAAGTCGATCAGGCCGCTCTGGTAGCGGTTCTGCGCCAGCAGCGCGGCGTGGCCCGCCGCCTGCGCCGCCGCCCGCAGGTGCACGAGGCGCTCGCGCTCGCCCTGCAGGGAGGCCAGCGCGTCCTCTACCTCCTTGAGGGCGGCGAGCACCGTGGATTCATAGCCCACGCGCGCCTGCTCCAGCGCAGCCTCCTGCACGCGCACCTGGGCCCGGGCCGCACCGCCATCGAACAGCGGCACCGCGATGCTTCCCAGCAGCGCCTGGCTCACCGAAGCGCCATCACCCAGCGCCCCCAGCGTCAGTGCCCGCAGGCCCAGCGAGCCGCCGAGGCGAAAACTCGGGTAGCGGGCCGCATCGGCCTGCGCCACGCGGGCCAGCGCCGCGCTGATGCGTTCCTCGGCCTGGCGCACATCGGGGCGCTGGCGCAGCGTCTCGGCGGGTATGGCCAGCACCAGGCCGTCGGGGGGCACCGGCACGGGGCGCTCCGTGGCCAGCAATCCATCGAGCGCACCGGGCGCCTGCCCTGTCAGCACTGCCAGGGCGTGGCGGGTTTGCGCCAGGCTGGCCTGCAGCTGCGGTATCTGCGCCGCCGTCTGCTCGGCGGCGGCGCGCGCCTGCTCGGCCACCAGCGATGTGGCCAGACCGGCCTGCACGCGCCAGCCGGTGATCTGCAAGGTCTCGCTCTGGCTGGCCAGGTTGCGTCGTGCGATGGCCAGGCGCTCCTGCGCGCTGCGCAGCGTGATGTAGTTCACCGCCACCTCGGCGGCCAGCACCACCTGCGCCTGCTCCAGGCCGGCCTGCGCAGCGCGCACATCGGCTTCGCCAGCGCTGGTGCCCGCACGCAGGCGGCCAAACACATCGGGCTCCCAGCTGGCATCCAGGCCCATCTGGAAATTGTTGCCCGTGCTGCCGCCGGAACGGCTGCGCTGGGCCGAGCCCGACGCATTCACGCCAGGCAAGAGAGCGGCGCCCTGCACCTCGGCCTGGGCCCGCGCCTGCTGCAACGCAGCCTGAGCGCTGCGCACGCTGGCATGGGCCTGCAGCGCCTGGGCGACCAGTCCGGTCAGTTGCGCATCACCCCACTGCTGCCACCAGGCCGCCAGAGGGGTGGCTGAGGCGCTGGACGCCCCCACGGGCAGGGCCGCCGCCGACCAGGCGGGCGGCACGGACACCGCGGGCAAAGGCGCTCCGGGCGGAGTGGTCGCGGCACAACCCGCCAGCAGCGCCAGCGCAGCCAGCAGCCCGGAGCGAGGGCGAGGGCGTGAAATGAAGGATGTCATGGTCATGAATACACATTTAGGCGCCCCATCCCATGGGCACGCGAGACCATTGTGCCGGGCCGGTCTGTCAGAACCGCGACCAGCGTGTGAAGTGCAAGTAAAGCCTGCGGTCAGTGTTTGCGCGCCAGCGCGCGCAGGGCCTGGTGGGCGGGCCGGTCCAGGCAGCGCCCCAGCCATGCACTGGTCAGGGGAAGCGTCTCCATCAGGGCGCGCGCCGGGCGCGCCCAGCCCAGCACGCTGGCCAGGCACAGGTCGGCCACCGTGAAGCGCTCGGCAGCCACATGCGCCTGGCCATGCGACTGCTGCCGTGCCAGGTGCTGCTCCAGCACCTGAAGGGGCACGCGCAGCCGCTTCTCGGCGGCATCGGCCAGCTCGGGCTTGCGCTCGTTGGCGGGCATGGCCACACGGTGCATGAGCACGGTGAGGGCGTCCTTCTCCACCTCGGTGACGGCCCAGAAACTCCAGCGCAGGGCCTCGGCGTCCTCGCGCGGTGTGGCCGGAGCGATGTCGCTGCCGTCGCCCTTGCCATGCTGGCGCGCGACGTAGAGCGTGCAGGCCATGCTTTCCCACACCACCACATCGCCCTCGGGCCGGTGGTCCACCAGCACGGGAATGTGGCCGTTGGGGTTGAGCGCCAGAAACCCGGGGGTGCGCGTGGCGCCACCCTGGTAGGGGGTGTGCACATGCTCAAAGTCCAGGCCCAGCTCGGTGGCGGCCCACAGCGGGCGCACGGCGCGGGATGCGGCAATGCCGTAGATCGTCAAACCCATGGAGGGCGTCTCCTTGCAGAAAGAAAGAGGGCCGGAGGCCGTCAGCGCTCCAGCCACCACTGGATCAGGTACTTGGCCAGAAAGCCGAGAAAACCGACCCCCAGGCCCAGAAAGAGCACGAAGGTGCCGAACCGCCCGGCCTTGGACTCCCAGGCCAGGTGGCCGATGATGAAGACCATGAAAAGAATGAAGGCCCCCACCCCGTAGGTGAGAAAAAAGGCCGATAACTGCGCTTCGGTGTATCCAAAAATCACGATGCCATTCCATTGCGTTGCTTGGCGTCTTCTCCGTTTGCCGGGCCGCCCGGCTCGCGCTGTGGCAGGCTGGAGGCATCGACCAGGTCGCGGTAGGCATGCCAGCTGGCATGCCCCAGCAGCGGCATGGCCACGGCCAGACCCACCAGCATTGTCGCCATGCCCAGCAGCGTCAGCCCCAGAATGATCGCGGTCCACATTGCCATGGTGGCCGGATTGGCCAGCACCGTCTGCCAGCTTGTGAGCACGGCCTGCCACAGCGAGGCCTGCCGGTCCAGCAACAGCGGGATGGACACCACGCTGGAGGCGAAGATGGGTGCCGCCAGCAGGCTGCCCAGCGCCAGCCAGAGGGTGAACAGCGTGCTGTCCTGCGCCAGCACCACATGCACGATGAAGTCGGCCGGGGTGCGGATCGGCTCGGGCGCCAGCAACGTGATCAGCGCCGAGGAAATCAGTACCCAGCCCGTGGCCGCCAGCGCCAGCAGCGCACCGAACTGGACAAGGCACCAATAGTCATTGCCCCACTTGGTGTCGCGGTGGCTGCTCTGCCAGAACAGCCAGGTGCGCACCACGGCGGCAGCATTGGCAGGCTCGCCGCGCTCCAGGGCCCGGCTCAGCACATAGAAGCTGGTGGCCAGCACCGGCGCCACCACCAGAAAGCCCGACAGCGCCCCGGCCAGCAGCCAGAAGCGGTCATGGGCCACAGCGGCAATCACCATGCCGAACGCCGCCAGCAGCACCCCATGGATGACGCTGATGGCACCCGCACGCACCATGTCGCGCCAGCCCAGGGCCAGCCAGGTGAAGGGCTGCGTGAAGGCGATGGAACGCACCTGGGGCAGAAAGAAGGCTTGCATGGGCATGGTGCTGAGGTTGGGTGAATGATGGAGTTTATTGAGAACAAGCTCAGGCCAGCAGCTGCCGCAAGTCGTGCAGGCTGCCCACGGTGGCATGGGGTTTCGGGCCTTCATGCGGCCAGGGGGCGCCTTCGCGGTTCAGCCACACCGTCTGCATGCCCGCCTGCAGGGCGCCCAGTCCATCGAGGCGGGGGTCATCCCCGATGTGCAGAACCTGCGCGGCCTCGACACCTGCCGCCCGCGCAGCATGGTGAAAAATGCGCGCATCGGGCTTGGCCGCCCCGGCCTCGCGCGCGCTCACGGCGCCATGGAAATACTCCCCCAGGCCCACGCGCCGCACATCGGCATTGCCATTGGACAACGCCACCACCGGCCAGCGGCTGCTGAGGTACTCAAGGGCGGGCAAGGCGTCGTCGAACAACTCCACGCGCTGGCGCTCGGCAAAGAATGCATCGAACGCGGGCTCCGCCAGCGCCGGGTCGTCGCCCGCCTGCGTGAGCGCCAGGCGGATGGACTCGCGGCGCAAGGCACTCAGGTCGTGGAGCAGGTCGGGACGCAGATCGTTCATGCGCTCGCGGATGGCGCGCAGCGCGCCCGGCACCGCATACAGCGCGTGCGTGGCCTGCGCATGCTCGGCCAGCCAGGCCTGCAGCACGGCCTCCGCCCGGGCGATCACCGGCCAGATGGGCCACAGCGTGTCGTCCAGATCCAGCGTGATGGCACGGATGCGGGAGTGGTCGAGTGCGGCGAAAGACACGGTTGCAGGGCGATGAAACGGAAGGAAATGGGCACAGGTCCCGTCAAAAGGCCGTCCGAGAATACCCCACGCCGCCCCGGCCTGCACGCCCGGCGCCGCAAAGCCACAGGCCCCGGCGGCATGCACCGGCTTGATGCATGACAAGGACAGCCGCACCCTGCGGCGCCACAATTCCCGCCGTGACCTCTCGCAGCCCCCACGTCCGCAACCGCTCTCTGGCCATGGTTCTGGCCATGCTGGCGCTGTTTGCGCAGCTCTGGGTGGGGCAGGTCAGCACCTCGCACCTGGGACAGATGCTTTCGCAGGCCCCGTGGGGCGATGTCTGCACCGTGCAGACATCACTGCACGGCGGCGAGGTGCCCGAGGGTCCCCAGGGCCACGCCATGGGCAACGCACTCAGTTGCCCGGTCTGCGCCGTGGCGGGTGCGGGCTTCACCCCGGGCCGCATCCCGGCGGTGGTGGCCAGCCTGAAGGCCGATGCAGCTTACGACTTTGCGTTCACGTCCGCCCCCGCACGGGCACTGCGGCACGCCAACGCGCGCCCGCCCGCACAGGCCCCTCCTGCGGCCTGAACTGAAAGTCTTACTCACTTGGTTGTACCCGCGGCCGCTCCGGGCCGCGGGTGCTTTCCGCACGGGCCTGCGCCGGCCTCCTGTTCCTGCTTTACCGCCATGACCACCCCTTTCCGTTCGCGTGCCTGCTCTGGCCGCCCGTTCGTTCCTGCCCTTCGCCCCCTCTGCGCCCTGCTGGCTGCCTTGCCTTTTGCCGCATTCGCCCAGGACGCCTCGCTGCAGACCATCACCATCAAGGCCCCCAAGGCCGCCGTGGAGCCCGTGGGCGCCAGCAGCGCCGATGCGGACACGCTGCAATCGGGCCGCGCCGCCAGCAGCGATACCGCCAGCCTGCTGCGCAACCTGCCCGGCGTGAGCCTGTTCGGGGCGGGCGGTGTTTCCAGCCTGCCCAGCGTGCATGGCCTGTCCGATGACCGGCTGCGCATCCAGGTCGATGGCATGGACCTCGTTTCCGCCTGCGGCAACCACATGAACCCGCCGCTGTCATACATCGACCCCACACGCGTGGACAGCGTGCGCCTGTTCGCCGGTGTCACTCCGGTGAGCGTTGGCGGCGACAGCATTGGAGCCACCATTCAGGTGAACTCGCCCGCACCCGAATTCGCGCCCCCCGGCCAGGGACGGCTGATCAAGGGCCAGGCCGGGAGCTTCTACCGCAGCAACGGCGACGGCATGGGCGCCCACCTTTCGGCCACCTACGCCACCGAACAGACAAGCCTGCGCTACGACGGCTCCACCGCAGAGGCTGGCAACTACCGTGCCGCGCGCGGTTTCAAGCCTGCGGGCCCGGCCGCCGCCAACAAGCCCACCCAGTGGCTGGCCGGTGACGAAGTGGGGTCTTCCAGCTACAAGACACACAACCACGCCCTGGCCTATGCATTGCGCAACGATGCACATCTGGTCGAAATGCGCCTGGGCCTGCAGGACATTCCGTACCAGAACTATCCCAACCAGCGCATGGACATGACGGGCAACGACAGCCACCAGTTCAACCTGCGTTACCAGGGCCAGTTTGCATGGGGCCAGTTGCAGGCCCGCGCCTACCACGAGAAAACCCGCCACAGCATGAACTTTGGCGAGGACAAGCAGTTCTGGTACGGCACCGCCAACAACGTGCCCGGCATGCCCATGGATACCGAGGGCAAGACCACCGGCCTGCAGGTCAAGGGCGATGTCCCCCTCTCGGCCCGCGACACCCTGCGCGTGGGCGCCGAGCTGCAGAACTACCGCTTGAACGACTGGTGGCTGCCCTCGGGCGGCGGCATGGCGCCCAACACTTTCTGGAACATTCGCGACGGCCAGCGCGACCGCTTTGACGCGTATGGCGAATGGGAAGCCCGCTGGAACCCCCAATGGCTCTCGCAGTTGGGCCTGCGCAGCAGCCATGTACGCATGAACAGCGGCGCTGTACAGGGCTATAACCCGAACTACAACATGGACGCCACCCCGTTCAACGCCCGTGACCGCAAGCGCAACGACAGCAACATCGACCTGACCGCGCTGGCACGCTACACACCCAATGCCAACGCCACCTACGAGTTCGGCTTCGCGCACAAGACGCGCTCGCCCAACCTGTACGAGCGCTACACCTGGTCCACTGGCGGCATGGCCATGCGCATGATCAACATGGTCGGCGATGGCAACGGTTACGTCGGCAACCCCGACCTCAAGCCCGAAACCGCCAACACCCTGAGCGCCACGGCCGACTGGCACGACACCACGGGCGAGCGCTGGGGTGTCAAGTTCACGCCCTACCTCACCTATGTGAACAACTACATCGACGCCGAGCGCTGCGGCGGCGGTGGCGGCATGTCGGCCTGCACCAACGCCAACCTCACGGCCAGCAACACCTTTGTGTACCTGCGCTTCGCCAACCAGGACGCACGCCTGCACGGCTTTGACCTGTCGGGCTTTGCCGACCTGGGCAAGCATGGCCCGTGGGGCCAGTTCACCCTCAGCGGCGTGCTGAGCTATGTGCAAGGCAAGAACCGCAGCACCGGAGACAACCTCTACGGCATCATGCCGCTCAACGCCCGCGTAGCCCTGACCCAGCGCCTGGGCGCCTGGACCGGCTCTGCCGAGCTGCAGATGGTGGGCGGCAAGACCCGTGTGTCGGCCGTGCGCAACGAACTGCCCACTGCGGGCTACGGCCTCGTGAACCTGCGCGGCAGCTACGAATGGAAGCAGGTGCGGCTGGACTTCGGCATCGACAACCTGTTCGACCGCTTCTACAACCACCCGCAGGGCGGTGCCTATGTGGGCCAGGGCATGACCATGGCCGCCACGGCCGTGCCTTGGGGCGTGCGCGTGCCCGGCATGGGGCGTTCATTCAACGTGGGGCTGACCGTGAAGTTCTGACGCCCCAGGGCCGGGGCGGCGGGGCCCCCTGCAACCGCCGCCGACTTACTCCAATTTTTATAGCACCTTGCGCCCTGTCATCGGGTGCCAGGTGCTTTTTTTCATGCCAAGCGCACCATGGCCGCACGCAATGGCCGCGGCCCATTTGTGGCCCGCTTTCAAGCCGGCTGAAGAGGCCACGCCCCCGCCATCGACGATGCACGCGCCCCCGGGAAATCCGGGAACACATGCACCGCCCATGGCCATGCCCTTGGCGGCACAATCCATGCACCCCTTCCTGCTTGCTGCCCATGAACCCCGAAAATCCCGCTCCTTTCAAGATGTACATGTGCGCCGTCTGTGGCTGGGTCTATGACGAGGCCGAGGGCAGCCCACAGGACGGCCTCGCGCCCGGCACCCGCTGGGCCGATGTGCCCGAGGACTGGTGCTGCCCGGAGTGCGGCGTGAAGAAAACCGATTTCGATCTGGTTGCTTTCTGAAGGAACCCGCCCCATGGAATTTCGCCTGATCTACGAAGGCCCCCTGCACGGCCAGGGCGCCAAGTCTTCGCACAAATGGGAGATTCGCCGCGCCCTGCACCCCCAGCTGCAGCGCCTGTGGCGCGAGCGCCCGCTCAAGGACGTGGCCCACACGCTGCTGGCGCACCCGGCCCTGCCCGGCAAGCACTCGGTCATCGTGGAGAAAGGCGGCCTGCGGTTTGCCCCTCTGGTGACCCAGCGGCTCGACCTGTATGCCGAGCTGTCGGTGCTGCTGTTTCGCCAGCAACCGCGCGGCACCTTGATCACCGACGGTGGCGACATCGACAACCGGCTCAAGACCCTGCTCGACGGCCTGCGCGTGCCCCACGGCGCGATGGAGGGGCGCCCGGAACTGCCCCTGCAGCCCGACCCCCTGCCCTTTTTCTGCCTGCTGGAAGATGACTCGCTGGTCACCAAGGTGTCGGTCGAGTCCGAGCAACTGCTGCGCCCGGCCAAGCCCGACGAGGTCGTGGCCATCATCACGGTGCATGTGAAGAAAACCGTGCTGTCGCACGACAACATGACGCTGTAGCCCAGCGCCCGAGCGCATCTATGCCGTGTAGACCGCCGTCTCGCCGGGCCTGCGCAGCATCTTGTTGACTTCGTCCTGGTGGAGTTCTTCCGCCACAATCATTTCGCGCGCGTACTCCTCCAGCAGGATGGAGGCTCCCTCGACGATCTTGAGCAGGTCGTAGTAGGCGGCCAGCGCCGTCTTCTCATGCGCCAGGCTCTCGCGCAGGATGTCACCGATGTCGTGCTGCTCGGTCTCCAGCAGCGGCCCGATCTTGAGCGACGGGTGCCCGCCCAGCAGGGTGACCAGTTCGCCCGCCTTGTGCGCATGGGCCAGGCTCTCGTCGGCATTGCCCTTGAGCCAGGAAACAATGGGAATGCGGTTGTAGCCGTACACCATCAGCGCATAGTGCGTGTACTTGACCACACCCGCGAGTTCCAGTTCCATGATGCGGTTGAGGGCATCAATGGCGGTCTTCTTCTTTGCATCATCCATGGCACGCTCCTGGTCGAATGGCGGCATGGCCAGGCGGTCATGCCGATCAGCTTGCATTCTGAACCGCTTCGCGGCCTGGCCCCTGGACCGCCCGGGCCATTCCCCCACCGGGTCCGGGGTATTGGTGCGGCATGCCGGGGCACGCGCCAGCCCTGCCTGGCACGGGTTCTGATGGTGCTATTCTGGAGACCAGTCCCGTGAATCACGCCCCATTTTCAGGAGAAGAAAACATGACGCAAGCGTTGACCACCGCCCAGCGCGAGGAACTCCAGGCGCTGTTGGCTGCGCGCCGGCGCGACCTGCAGGCCCAGATGCAGCAAAACCGCGAAAACCTTGCACCACCCGCTGCCGACCAGGATGGCATCCAGCAGGGCAATGTGGGCCGCGAAGTGGACCAGGTACTCACCGACATCGACGCCGCCGACCTCGCGCGCATCGACCATGCGCTCGAAGCCATGGCCGACGGCAGCTACGGACTGTGTGGCGAATGCGGCTGCAACATTCCGTTCGAGCGCTTGAAGATCGAGCCGCAAACCCAGCACTGCGTGGCCTGCAAGTCCCGCTGGGAAGAGGCCACGGGCCACGCCAAGCCCCACCGCTGACCCGGCCGCGAGGCAGCGCGCCGCCCCATGGGCGAGAATGCGGCATGCCTTTTCAACCCGAACCCGCCTACACCCACGGACAAGCCCAGCGCACGGCCATCCTGCTGTGCAACCTGGGCACGCCCGACGCCGCCACGCCCGGCGCGCTGCGCCGCTACCTGGGGCAATTTCTGGCAGACCCGCGCGTGGTCGAGATCCCGCGCGTGGTCTGGCTGCCCATTCTGCACGGCATCATTCTGCGCACGCGCCCGGCCAAGTCGGCCGCCAAGTACGCCAGCGTCTGGACGCCCGAGGGCTCCCCGCTGGCCGTGTGGACCGAGAAGCAGGCCAAGCTGCTGCGCGGCTGGCTCGGCGAGGCCGGCTGCAACGTACTGGTGCGCCCGGCCATGCGCTACGGCAACCCGTCCATCGCCAGCCAGCTTGACGCCCTGAAGGCCGAGGGGGCCACACGCATCCTCATCCTGCCGCTGTACCCGCAGTACTCGGGCACGACCACGGCCAGCGTGTTCGATGCCGTGTACGCCTGGGCCGGGCGCCAGCGCCATGTGCCCGAGCTGCGCTTCGTCAACCGCTACCACGACGACCCTGGCTACATCGAGGCCCTGGCCCGCCGCATCGAGGCCCACTGGAAGGAACACGGCCTGCCCGACAAGCTGGTGATGAGCTTCCACGGGGTGCCCGAGCGCACCCTGCACCTGGGCGACCCCTACCACTGCGAGAGCCACAAGACGGCGCGCCTGCTGGCCGAGCGCCTGGGCCTGCGCAAGGACCGCTGGCAGCTCACCTTCCAGTCGCGTTTTGGCAAGGCCAAATGGCTGGAACCCTATACCGAACCCACCCTGGTGGCGCTGGCGCGAGGTGGTTTGGGGCGGGTGGACCTGGTCTGCCCGGGTTTCACCAGCGACTGCCTGGAAACGCTGGAGGAAATCAATCAGGAGGCGCGCGAGGCTTTCCTGCACGCGGGCGGCAAGGAGTTTCATTACATCCCCTGCCTGAACGACAGCCCGGAATGGATCAAGGCGCTGAGCCACATCGCCCGGCAGCACCTGGCCGGCTGGCCGGTACAACCCGAGAGCGCCAGCATGCAGGCCGATGCCCGGGCCCATGCACTGGCGGGCGGCGCTCCCAACTGACGCTATCTATTCAGTAGCTTACAGCGCTTATCTATATTGCGCTTGAAGCCAAAAACACCCCCATTTCACCGCACCCGCAACGCCACCGATGCCCGCCACCGCCCTGCCCCCCTCCCTGCTGCGCCTCACCCTTGACCCCGCTGGCCTGGGCTTTGCCAGCACGGCCGATCTGCAGGACCTGCCGCTGCCCTGGATCGGACAGGAACGGGCCGAGGCCGCCGCGCGCTTCGGCCTGGCGATGGAGCAGCCCGACTACAACCTGTTCGTGCTGGGCGAGGTGGGCAGCGGGCGCGCCTCGCTCCTGCACCAGGCCATGCAGCAGGCCGCGGCACTGCGCCCGGTGCCCCCCGACCTGTGCTACCTGCACGACTTTGACACGCCCGAGCGCCCCCGGGCGCTGCGCCTGCCCGCCGGCCAGGGGCGCGTGCTGCGCCAGGGCATGGAGCAGCTCACGCGCACGCTGCAGTCGGACGTGCCCAAACGGCTCGACGGCGCCGACTTCCGCGCCGAGAGCGAGCGCATTGAAAAGGCGTTCCAGGCGCAGGAATCGCAGGCCTTCGCGGCGCTCGACGCGCTGGCCGAAACGCTGCACTTTCGCCTCTCGCGCGAAGGCGGGCACATGGTGTTCACGCTCATCGGCCCCAAGGGCCATCCGCTGACCGAGGCCGATGCCCACGCCCTCACGCGCGAGCGGCGCGCAGAGATCGACACCGCCGAACAGAAGCTGCGCACCGAGATTGCCCGCTTTCTCGATGCCATGCGCCCGCTGGAGCGCCAGCGCGACGATGCACTGGAGCAGTTGCGCCGCCAGGTGGTCAAGCCCCTGCTCGACCACGCGCTGCAGGACGTGCGCAACAGCCTGCGCAAGCAGATCAAGGACACAGTGAAACTTGGCCAGTGGCTGGAGCAGATGCGCCAGCAGGTGCTGGGCCACCTGGACCTTTTCGTCCCGGGCGAGAGCGGTGAGGACGAGCGCAAGGACCAGCTCGACGCGCTGCTGGCCCAATGCCATGTGAACCTGGCCGTGGACAACGCGGGGCTGACCAGCGCACCGGTCCTGATCGAGGACAACCCGCAGTTCCGCAGCCTGTTTGGCAGCATCGAATACCAGGCCGACACCGACATGATGCTGGCCGACTTTTCCAGCATCCACGCGGGCAGCCTGCTCAAGGCGCATGGCGGCTTTCTCATGCTGCACCTGCGCGACCTGCTGGGCAACGAGGGCCTGTGGGAACGCCTGCGCCGGTTCCTGCGCAGCAGCCGCCTGCAGATCGAGGAGGGGGGCAGCACGCACGGCGCCATGGCCGCCGTGGCCCTGCTGCCCGAGGCGGTGGACGTGCAGGTCAAACTGGTAATGATCGGGTCGGTGGAGGAGTACTACGCGCTGCAGGAAGGCGACCCCGAAGTGGCGCGACGCTTTCGCGTCAAGGTGGACTTTGCCGAAGCCTTTCGCGCCACAACCCAGACGCGCCAGACCACGGCCGTATTCGTCGCACACACCGTCAAGAAACGCGGCCTGCCCCACTTCTCGGCCGCCGCCGTGGCGCGCATGCTGGAGCAGACGCACCGCGAGGCCGATGACCAGGCACGCCAGAGCGCCCTGTTCGCACACACCGAGGCCCTGGCCATCGAGAGCGCCACGCTGTGCCGCGCGCGCGGCGGCGTGCTGGTCGAGCCCCAGGACATCGACGCCGCGCTGCTGGCCCGCACCCTGCGCCACAACTACCCCGAGCAGCGCCTGCATGAAACCATCACCGACGGCGAGCGCCTGCTGGCGCTGCACGGCTGGCATGTGGGCCAGATCAACGCACTCACGCAGATCGACCTGGGCGACTACCGCTTCGGCTTTCCGGTGCGCATCACGGCACGCGCGTTTGCCGGGCATGAGGGCCTGCTCAACATCGAGCGCGAGGTCGAGATGTCCGGCCCCATCCACGACAAGGGCGTGCTCATCCTGCACAGCTACCTGATGGCGCTGTTCGGCCACATCGCGCCGCTGGCACTCAATGCGTCCATCGTGTTCGAGCAGGAATACAGCGGCGTCGAGGGCGACTCGGCCTCCTGCGCCGAGCTGTACGCGCTGCTGTCCTCGCTGTCGGGCCTGCCGCTGCGCCAGGGCATCGCGGTCACGGGCGCACTCAACCAGCACGGCGAGGTGCTGCCCGTGGGCGGCATCAACGAGAAGATCGAAGGCTGGTTCCTCGCCTGCGAAGCGGCCGGGCTGGATGGCACGCAAGGCGCCCTGATTCCAGCACGCAACCAGCGCCACCTGATGCTCGATCGCCGCATCGTCGAGGCCGTGGAACAGGGGCGTTTTCACATCTGGACCGCCGCCCATGTGAGCGACGGCATCGCCCTGCTCACCGGCCAGCCCCCCGGCATGCAGGCCGGCGTGGCCACGGGAGAAGAGGGGAGCGTGGTGGGCCGCGCCGAGCAGCAGCTGCGGGCATTTCGCCGGGCCTGCCAGGCGGCGGCGCGCACCCGTGTGCGCCCGGCAGGCCGCCCACGCACGGCCCTGCGGACCGAACCCGCGGATGACGACGCCGGCACACCATGACCTCCGCCGCCCCCCTCGGCAACCCCCAGGCTTTTCTGCGTGCGCTGTTTGATGCCGCCGTGGCACGCGCGCAGCCTGCCCAGGCCCTTGCGCCCTTCTTGCCCGCACCACCGCCCGGGCGCACCGTGGTGGTGGGCGCAGGCAAGGCAGGGGGCGCCATGGCGGCGGCCGTGGAGGCCCTGTGGCCCGCCGGTGCACCGCTCTCAGGCCTGGTGGTCACGCGCTACGGCCATGTGCCGCCCGGCCACCACGCCCACCCGCGCCGCATCGAGGTGGTGGAGGCAGCCCACCCGGTGCCCGACGCCGCCGGCCTGCAGGCCGCTGCACGCATCGCGCAACAGGTGCAGGGGCTGGGACCTCATGATCTGGTGCTGGCGCTCATCTCGGGCGGGGGCTCGGCCCTGCTGGCCCAGCCCGCAGCGGGGCTCACCCTGGCCGACAAGCAGGCCGTGAACCAGGCGCTGCTGCGCAGCGGCGCCGCCATCGACGAGATGAACTGCGTGCGCAAGCACCTCTCGGCCCTCAAGGGCGGGCGGCTGGCGCGGCTCGCGGCGCCCGCGCCGGTGGTTTCGCTGCTCATCAGCGACGTGCCGGGCGACGACCCTGCCGTCATCGCCAGCGGCCCCACGGTGCCCGACGCCAGCACCTGCCAGGACGCGCTGGCCATCTGCCGGCGGTATGGCATCGCCCTGCCCCCGGCGGCGCTCGCGGGGCTGCAGAGCGGCGCCTTCGAGACCCCCAAGCCCGGCGACCCGGCCTTCGCCCGCAACACCGTGCACCTGGTGGCCACGCCACAGCAGAGCCTGGAGGCCGCCGCCGCACTGGCGCGCGCGCAGGGCGTGGCGGCGCACATCCTGTCCGACGCCATCGAAGGCGAGAGCCGCGAGGTCGGCAAGGTGCATGCCGCGCTGGCCCGCCAGGTGGCGCGGCACGGCCAGCCGTTCACGCGGCCCTGCGTCATCCTGTCGGGCGGCGAGACCACCGTCACGCTGCCGCCCCCGGGCACTGCCACCGGAGCACCGGGGCGCGGCGGCCGTGCGGGGGAATTTCTTCTCGCCTGCGCCGTTGCACTGCAGGGCTCCCCCGGCGTGTACGCCCTGGCGGCCGACACCGACGGCATCGATGGCGTAGAGGACAACGCTGGCGCCCTCATCACCCCCGGCACGCTGGCGCGGGCCCATGCGCTCGGCATCACCCCCTCCACGCACCTGGACCGCCACGACGCCTACGGCTTCTTCGCGGCCCTGGGCGACCTGGTGGTGACGGGGCCAACCTTCACGAACGTCAATGACTTCCGGGCCATTTATCTGGCCTAAAAGCCAGGAAAGCCTCGTGCAAAAAGCGCATCAAGCTATATTTTGAATAGCAACATGGCACGGGCCTCAAGCGGTGCGGGCCAGCCAGGCTCTCACCCGAAGGGCCGGCACCCCAATCCGTGCAGGCCATGCATCCCCTGCAGTCCGAAATGTCACCCATGTGACGAATGGTGCCCATGGATGGGGGTTTTCCTCAACCCGGAACATCCATTTACAGCCAGATACTTTCTGTCGTACAAGCCCCCGGCACTCCCGCCGCGCCCGGGCACCGTTTCAACCACCACGCCACCACACCGATGTCCACCACCCTCCCCACCAGTGCACAACCGACCCGCCGCCATGTACTGCAGGCCACGGCCGTGGCCAGTCTGGGCATGCCCGCATGGGTACAGGCACAGTCCGAGCCGTGGCGCATCGGCCAGACAGCGGCGCTCACCGGCCCTCTGGCCTTTCCGTTCGTGGAAATGAACAAGGGCATCGCCGCGGCCTTCAAGGAGGTGAACGACCGGGGCGGCATTGATGGCCGCCCGATAGAGTTCTTCAGCCTCGACGATGGCGGCGCCCCCGAGAAGGCGGCCGAAAACACGGCCACGCTGCTCAAGAAGGACCAGGTATTCACCATGTTCGCCTGCGGCGGCACCACCAGCGTGATGGGAGCCCTGAAGGTGCTGGGCGAGGCCAAGGTGCCCCTCATTGCCCCGGCCACCGGCTCGGACGCGCTGCGCCCCTTCAACCCGCTGGTGTTCCACACCCGCGCCAGCTATGCACAAGAGCTGAACAAGATCGTCCGGCAGCTCGGCTCGACGGGCTTCACCAAGTGCGCCGTGGCCTACTTCGACAACCCCTTCGGCAAGGCCACGCTGGCGGCCTTCGACGCGGCGGCGCGCGAACACAACAACACGCAGTGGAAGCCCTTCCTGGTCACCGAAACGCCCGAGGGGATTGCCAAGGGCATCGAGGAGATCGTGCAGTGGCAGCCGTATTCGCTGATCTCGCTGGCCATCGGCGCCAGCGGCATCCCGTTCTACAAGGGGCTGCGCCTGCGGACCAAGGCCCCGGCGTTCTCGATCTCGTTCCTGGGCTCGCGCCCGCTGCTGGCGGCGCTGGGCGAGGCCTCGATCGGCATCACCGTGGCCCAGGTGGTGCCCAACCCCAGCAACCCGGCCATCCCGGTGGTGCGCGCCTACCAGAACGCCATCAAGAAGCTGGGCGATGTCGAGATCGGCTATTCCTCGTTTGAAGGCTACGTGAATGCGCGCATCCTGATCGAGGCCCTGCGCCGTGCGGGCCGCAACGCCACGCGCGAAAAACTGGCCGAGGCCATGCACTCGATGCGCCCCTACGACCTGGGCGGCTTCGAGGTGCGCTACGGCCCCAACGACCACAACGGCACCGATTTCGTCGAACTGACCTACTTCAACGGAGAGCGGTTCAGGAGATAAGAACAACCCCCTGAGCGGCTGCGCCGCTTCCCCCTTCTCTCGCAAAGCTGCGCTTTGCGGGAAGGGGGACACCACCAGCGCGGCGGGACGGGCCTTGCGCGGTGGTTGCTGGTCTGGGCCGCGCACCTTTCATGCGCCGCAGGTGATGCTGTGCTCCCCAAAAGTCCAAGATGCACGCCCTCCCGCGCGCCCACCAGGCGGCGGCACGGGAGGGGGCTCAACCCGCTTGTTCGGCCCGCGCGAGGAAGGCGTCCACCAGCGCGTAGTGTTCGGGCACGTTGAGCGCTGGCGCGTGGCCGCAGCCGGGCACCTCGATCACTTGCGCCAGGCCGCGCGCGCCGGGGCCGCGGGTAAGCATCTCGGCCGTGGTTTCGCGCAGCACCAGGTCGGAATCGGCGCCGCGCAGGCACAGCACGGGGATGTCGAGCCGGTCGTAGTGGTCCCAGATCAGGTAGTCGTTCGCGTGCTGCGTGAACTGCTGCACCATGGCCGGGTCGTAGTGCGGCGTCACGCGGCCGTCGGGCAATCGCCGCGTGGAGGTTTCGGTCAGGCGGCGCCACTGCGCATCGCTGAGCCAGCCGTAGGGCTGGTACACCTGCCGGAAAAACGCTTCGAGCTCCTGCACCGTGGCGAATGCAGGGGGCTGGCCCGCATAGGCCTTGATGCGTTCGAGCGCCGCATCGGCCAGCCGGGGCGCGTTGTCGTTGAGCAGCAAGCTGGTGATGCGTCCTTGCAGCGCGGGCTCGAACAGCCCCGATGCGCAGACCGTGCCGATGGCACCGCCCATCGAGGTGCCGATCCAGTGCGCACGCGCAATGCCCAGCTGCTCGAACAGCCCCGCCGCGATGCGCGCGTAGAAGGCGAGACAGTATTCTTGCTGGGGCTGACGGCTCCACTGGCTCAGCCCGCGCCCGATCGTGTCGGGACAGATGACACGGTAGCGCCCGGCCAGGTGCCCGGCCAGGTCGTCCATGTCGCGCCCGGTGCGCGCCAGGCCGTGCCAGGCAATCACCACGGGCGCATCAGGCTCGCCCCACTCGGTGTAATGGATTTCGTAGCCAGCGCAGGTGGCGTAGCAGGAGGTGGGAGACATGGTGAAGGGCCTGGTGAATGTTTGGAAATGACAGGGCACACCCCATGCCCGTTAGCGCGGACTGCGCACGGCGGCAGCCGCGCGCAGGCGCCCCACCACGCCGGTGGGGAAGTAATAGACCGAAAGCACGAACAGCACGCCCAGCCACAGCAACCAGCGGTCGGGCGAGAGCAGGGCCGACAGCCAGGGCAGCGCCGACGTGGCCTCATGGCCCAGGCGCAGCAGGTCCTGCAGGTAGCTTTGCGCCACCAGGAACAGCACGGCGCCAATGGCCGAGCCATAGATGGTGCCCATGCCGCCGATGACGACGATGAGCAGGCAGTCCATCATGATCTCGAACGAGAGCGAGGTGTCGGGTCCGTTGTAGCGCAGCCAGAGCGCCAGCATGCAGCCCGCCAGCGTGGCGAACAGGGCCGAGAGCACGCTGGACGTGGTGCGGTACACCACCACGCGGTAGCCAATGGCCTCGGCGCGGAACTCGTTCTCGCGGATGGCCTGCAGCACGCGGCCGAAGGGCGAATTGACGATGCGCAGCAGCGCCAGCACCAGCGCCACCGCCGTGACGAACAGCAGGTAGTAGCAGAGCAGGCGCCCGTCGATGGCCACGCCGAGGAAGGGTTCCTCGAAGGGTTCGAAGCTGGGCGAGAGAATCTCGGGCACCTTGAAGGTCAGGCCATCCTCCCCGCCAGTAATGTCCGAGAGCTGCGAGGCCAGCGTCTGGAACGCTGCCGCCACGGCCAGCGTGATCATGGCGAAGAAGATGGCGCGCACGCGCAGCGAGAACAGGCCCACGGCCAGCGACAGCAGCAGCGACAGCAGCAGCGCGCCGCCCACGCCCACGGCCAGGGCGCTCCAGGTCGGCCCCATGCGCGTGGTGGCCACGGCAATGCCGTAGGCACCGATGCCGAAGAACATGGTGTGCGCGAAGCTCACGATGCCGGTGTAGCCCAGCAGCAGGTCGAAGCTGGCCACCAGCACCACGAAGATCAGCACCTTGGCGGCCACCGATAGCGCCTTGACGCCCGGGAACAGAAAGGGCGCGAACGCCAGGCCCACGAAAATGGCCACGAGGATGACCGCCAGCACCTTGCTGCGCGGATAGTCGTTGGAGAGAAGTCGGTTCAACATGTCGGGCGCCTCTTCAACGGTTCGTGACGGGATAGACACCCTGCGGGCGCCACAGCAGTACCGCGACCATCAGGGCGATGTTGGAAAACAGCGCCACCTTGGGCGCGAGGAAGCCGGTGTAGTTGGCCATCAGCCCCACCAGCAGCGCACCGATGAGCGCGCCGCCCGTGCTGCCCAGGCCGCCGATGATGATGACGATGAAGATCAGCACGTTGACCTGTGCGCCCATCTGCGGAATGACGGTCTGCTGGTACAGGCCCCACATCACGCCGCCCAGACCGGCCAGCGCCGACCCCACCACGAACACGCCCACGAACAGGCGGCGGATGCGGTAGCCAAGCGACTCGACCATCTCGCGGTCCTGCACACCGGCGCGAATCAGCAGGCCGACCTTGGTGCGCGAGAGCGTCCAGGCCAGCACGCCGAACACCACCAGGCCCACGGCCACGGCCACGAGGCGGTATTTCTCGATGGCGGCGTCGCCCACCAGCAGCGAACCGCGCATGCCCTCAGGCAGCGGCAGCGGAATCTGCGCGGGCCCCCAGATGACCTTGATCAGCTCCTCGCCGATGATCATGCCGCCCATGGTGATGAGGATCTGCTTCAAGTGCTGGCCGTACACCGGACGGACGATGAAGCGCTCGAACGCCAGGCCCACGGCCCCCGCCACGGCCATGGCGACCAGCATGGCGGGCAGCACGGCCATCAGGTTGCGCCAGAGTTGGGCGCTCTGCGTGTAGTCGCTCATGGCACCGAGCACGCTGGTGGCCACGAAGGCACCCAGCGCGATGAACACGCCATGGCCGAAGTTCAGCACGTCCATGAGGCCGAACACCAGCGTGAGGCCCGAAGCGATGATGAAGATGATCATGCCCATGGCCAGCCCCGCCACCGTGAGCGTGAGCCAGGTGGAGGGCGAGCCGACGAAGGGCAGCACGATCAGCGCAAGCAGTGGCACCAGCGCCAGCGGCTTCCAGTCGAAGTCACGGGTGTTCATGGCGTGGCCTTTCGGGGAATGGTGTTTGCTACATTTTTCATAGCTATTGGCGCTTTATGGATAAGCGTTTTGGCCATATTTTTCATATACTTCACAGTGCCAGCCCCAGCAGGGATTGCTGCAGTGCTTCGTCAGCAGCCAGTTCGGCCATGCGGCCCGCGTGCACCACCACGCCGTTGTCCATCACGGCCACGGTATCGCCCAGGCGCTTGGCGAAGTTGATGTTCTGCTCGACCAGCAGAATGGTCACGCCGCTTTTCTTGAGCTGGTCGAAGGCGTCGATCATGTTGTTGATGATGGCCGGCGCCAGGCCCTTGCTGGGCTCGTCCACGATGAGCAGCTCGCGCGGCTCGACGATGGCGCGGCTCACGGCCAGCATCTGCTTTTGCCCGCCGCTGAGCTTGCCTGCGGGGTGGTTCCAGAATTTTTCAACGGCGGGGAACAGCTTGAAGATCCATTCCAGCCGCGCCTGGTCCATCTGCCCCGCGTTGCTGGCTTTGCGGGCGGCCAGCAGCATGTTTTCCTTCACCGTGAGGTCGGCAAAGATGCCCATGTTCTCGGGCACATAGGCGATGTTCATGCCCGCAATCTGCGGCGTGTGCTGGGCCGTGATGTCTTTGCCTGCAAAGGTGATCTTGCCCCTGGAGGCACTCCACAGGCCCATGATGGTGCGCAGCGTGGTCGTCTTGCCCGCGCCGTTGCGCCCCAGCAGCATGGTGAGCTGGCCCTTGGGCACGGCCAGATCAACGCCGTGCAGGATGTGGTACGCACCGATGTGCGTGTGCACGCCTTCGAGCGTGAGCAGGTTCTCTGGGCTCATGCGGCCTCCTTGTCTGCATCCTTGCTGATGCCCAGGTAGGCTTCCTGCACCACGGGCGATGCAATCACCTCGGCAGGCAGTCCGTCGGCCACCAGCGTTCCGTTGGTCAGCACGATGATGCGGTCGGCCAGCTCGCGCACTACGTCCATCTTGTGTTCCACCAGCAGGATGATCTTGGTCTTGTCTTTTTTGAGTTCGCGGATCAGGTTCAGGATCACGGGCGCCTCGTCATGGCTCATGCCCGCCGTGGGCTCGTCGAACATGTAGACCTGCGGCTCCAGCGCCATCAGAAGCGCCACTTCGAGCTTGCGCTGGTCGCCATGCGGCAGGCTGGCGACGGGGGTGTCACGGCGCTCGAACAGGGCCACCGAGCGCAGGATCTCTTCCGCCCGCCCGGTGAGCTGGCCATGGTCGCTCCAGATGCTCCACAGGTTCAGGCCCCGGCGGTGTTTGCCCTCTCGCGTGGCCTGGACGGCCAGGCGCACGTTCTCCAGCACCGTGAGGTTGGGGAACAGATTGGTGAGCTGAAATGCCCGGCCCAGGCCGGCATGCGTGCGCTGCGAGACGGATTGCCCCGTCAGCTCACGCCCGCCCAGCGACACGGTGCCGCTGGTGGCCTTGAGTTGGCCGGAGATCAGGTTGAAATACGTGGTCTTGCCCGCACCGTTGGGGCCCACGATGGCGGTCAACGTGCCTGGCTCGAAAGAGCAGGTCACGGCGTTGACCGCCACGTGGCCGCCGAAGCGGATGGTCAAGTCCCGGGTGGCCAGGGTACTCATGGGTTCTTGCTCGCTTTCACAGTCATCCTCCTTGGGACACCCGCGCCTGCATATCTCAGGGGCAGGTGCCGATCACGTAGTAGTTGGGGCCGGTTTTCTTCAGCGTCGTGGTGGTGTAGATGTTCCACCAGCCCATGCCCTGGCCCGAGCCATTGGCGTAGGTCAGTCCGTACAGCGCATAGGCCCGGCCTGCCAGCGTGTGGGCGTAGTTGCTGGCGGTGGTGCAGGTGGGTGCGTCGCCGCCACTGGCCGCCAGGGTGGTGGCCGATACCGGGGTCGATGCCGCGCCCTGCACGCCCTGGGCGTCCACGGCACGCACCGTCCACTGGTAGGTGGTGGAAGCAGCCAGACCGCTGTCGGTGTAGCTGGTGCCATACACGGTGAGTGCATTGACCTTGTTGCCGTTGCGGTACACATGGTAGCCCTCGGCCCCGGCCACGCTGTTCCAGCCCAGGGCCATGCTGCTGGCCGTGGCGCCCGAGGCACTCACGCCCGTGGGTGCAGGCAGCAGCACCGGGTCGGGGTCGGGCTGGGTACCGCCACCGCTGCCCAGGCGGTCCACCATGGCCTTGATGGCGGCCATCTGCGGGCCGGTCTTTTTGGCGTAGTTGGCACTGTCATAGCCCCACCAGTCCCAGCAGCTGTTGGTGGCGGTGGTACTGGTCTGCGGGTACAGCACGACAATGTTGTTGGCTTCGGCCCAGCGGTTGAAGCCGGTGTTGCGCACATACTGCTGCTGCACATCGCTCACGTTCTGCTTGCAGCCATGCAGCGCCACATGCAGGCGGCAGGTGGCACCGCCCCCTGCCTGGCAAGCCTGCGGAATGTAGGCCCAGCCGGTGCTGGCCATGCCATGGTTGGCAATGAATGCGCTTTGCTTGAATTCGACAAAATTGCCCGAGGGCAGCGTGCCATTGATGCGCGCATTGAGCGGACCGTAGAGGTGCTGCAGCAGCGCACCGGCCAGGTCGAAGTTGCAGTCGTTGATATAGGGCGAACCCTTGACGGAGCAGGCGCTGCCGTAGTCGTCGGTCACCATGGCATGCTCGGCGGCCAGGTCTTTCTTGTAGACCACGTTGGAGGCCGGCACGAAGCTGTTGTAGTATGTCTTGAGTGCATCCATCACGCCGGTCTTGACCACGCTGTCCACCGAACCGGAGAAAAGGTAGACCCTGGAGTTCTGCAGGTTTGACACCGGATCGATGTGACCCTGGCTGGCCCAGGTGTTCGTGGTGTTCACCAGCGTGCTGGTGGGAATGCCCGCCGGGCTGGCCATGCAGCGCCCCGTGGCGTTGACCACCGAGCCCTCGGCGCAATAGAACGGGCCGCCCGCCACGATGCCCGCCCCCTTGGCAAACACCGATGAATAGGCGACGTGCAGTTGCACCGCCATGTAGCCGCCTGAGGACAGGCCGGACACGGTGGTCTGCGACTTGTCGATGTTGAGGGCGGGCAGATCGACTGCAGCCCAGGCGGAACCCGCGACGATGCATGCCGCCAGGGTGGTGGCGGGCCGGATGAATGTCAAAGCCATGTCTCTGTCTCCTGAATTTTTAGGCAAAACCTGTCCTGCCCCCGTGTCCCCGGGGGTTCGTGCATCAATTCACTGGAAAAAGAGGGGCGGCCGCCCCCGCGGGATGAACCCCGGTGCCGCAGGCACCGGGCCTCGCAAACCCTGCTTACCGCTTGTTGCGGATGGGGACGTTCATTTCTTCAGGCTTGATCTCGCGCACCAGCTCGGGCACGCCCCATGCGAAGGCCGGGTCCACCTTGATCTTGAAGTGGTACATGCTCTGCATGGCCTGGTGGTCTTCCTTGCGGAAGGTCATCTTGCCCTTGGGCGTATCGAAGCTCATGCCCTCCATGGTCTTGATGAGCTTGTTGGTGTTGGTGTCGCCGTTCGTGGCCTTGAGCGCCGTAACCAGCGCCATGGCCGACGAGAAGCCGCCTGCGGTGAAGAAATCCGGCGGAGTCTTGAACTGCGTGTAGTGCGCGGCCACCAGCGCCTCGTTCACCGGGTTCTTGGGGATGCCGAAGTAGTAGTACGTCGCGCCTTCCATGCCGGGGAAGTTCTTGTAGCTGGCCATGGCGGGGAGGATGTTGCCGCCCGTGGCGATCTCGATGCCGTAGCGCTTCAAGTCCAGGTCGGCGATCTTGAACGGGTTGCCCGCACCCGCCCAGATGATGAAGATGATCTTGCGGCCCGGCTGATCCTTGAGCTTGTCGATCAGGCGCTGCGCACCGGCGGTGAAGTCCGTCGTCGTCGTGGGCAGGTACTCTTCGTGCACCAGCTTGGCGTTCTTCAGCGCGTCCTTGAAGGCTTTCACGCCGTCACGGCCGAAGGCATAGTCCTGCGCCAGCGTGGCCACCGTCACGCCGGCCTTGTCGATGGCCACGGCATTGGAGATGGCGTCCTGGCTGCTGTTGCGGCCGGTGCGGAAGATGTATTTGTTCCACTTGTCGCCGGTGATGGCATCGGCCACGGCGGGCTCGACCAGCAGGATCTTCTTGTACTCCTCGGCCACCGGCAGCAGTGCCAGTGCCACGCCCGAGCTGGTGGGGCCGACGGCAATGTCGGCCTTGTCGTCCGAGTAGGCCGCCGCCAGCAGGCTCTTGCCCAGGTCGGGCTTGCCCTGGTCGTCCTTCTCGATCACGACCAGCTTCTTGCCGCCCACCATCATGGTGCCGCCGGTGGCGTAGTCCAGACCCATCATCAGGCCGGTCTGCGTCTGCTTGCCGTAGGCCTCCAGCGGCCCGGTCTTGCTGTAGACGTGGGCAATGCGGATTTCTCCTGTCTGGCCAAAGGCCGGTGCAGCCAGGGTGGTGGCCAGGGCGGCCAGGGCGATCAAGGTGCGTCGTTGCATGGAAATGCCTCCTGTTGTGATGCCTGCATAGTGCACAGTTCGTGCCAATCTGCAACCCATTGATTTCTAAAAGATTTTTATTTTCTTCTACGAGAATGACCAATTATTGAACAAAATAATTGTCTGATTTTCAGGCAATTGTCTGTGTTTTTATCAGGGTAAACACGGTCTGGTTACCTGCGGTTGCGAATGGGCAAATCCATCTCGTGCGGCTTGATTTCGCGCACCAGGTACAGGTCGGCCATGGTGCCTGGCCGGGCGCCCGGCGCCACACGGAAGTGGTACATGCTCTGCAGCGCCTGGTGGTCTTCGCGCCGGAAGGTCATGCTGCCCTTGGGGGTGTCGAAGCTCATGCCTTCCATGGTCTTGATGAGCTTGTTGGTGTTGGTGTCGCCGTTCGTGGCCTTGAGCGCCGTGACCAGCGCCATGGCCGAGCTGAATCCGCCCGCCGTGAAGAAATCCGGCGGTGACTTGTGCTTGAGGTAATGGTGGGTCACCAGCCACAGGTTGGCCTGGTTCCTGGAAAAGCCGAAGTAGTAGTAGGTGGCGCCCTCCATGCCCGGGAACTGGTTGTAGGCCACCATGGCGGGCAGGATGTTGCCGCCCGTGGCGATCTCGATGCCGTGGCGCTTGAGGTCCAGGTCGGCGATCTTGAACGGGTTGCCCGCGCCCGCCCAGACGATCCAGAGGACCTTGCGGCCCGGCTGGTCCTTCAGCCGCTCGATCAGGCGCTGGGCCGCCGCAGTGAAGTCGGTCGTGGCCGCAGGCAGGTATTCCTCGTGCACCAGCCGCGCCTTCCTGACGGCGTCCTTGAAGGCCTTCACGCCGTCGCGGCCGAAGGCATTGTCCTGCGCCAGCGTGGCGATGGTCACGCCCTCGCGGTCCACGGCCACGGCGTTGGAGATGGCGTCCTGGCTGCTGTTGCGGCCTGTGCGGAAGATGTATTTGTTCCATTTCTCGCCCGTGATGGAATCGGCCACGGCGGGCTCGACCAGCAGGATTTTCTTGTACTCCTCGGCCACCGGCAGCATGGCCAGTGCCACGCCCGAGCTGGTGGGGCCGACGGCAATGTCGGCCTTGTCATCCGCATAGGCCGACGCCAGCAGGTTCTTGCCCAGGTCGGGCTTGCCCTGGTCGTCCTTCTCGATCACGACCAGCTTCTTGCCGCCCACCACCATGGTGCCGCCGGTGGCGTATTCCAGGCCCATCATCAGGCCGGTCTGCGTCTGCTTGCCGTAGGCCTCCAGCGGCCCGGTCTTGCTGTAGACATGGGCGATGCGGATCTCGCCTGGTTGTCCGAAGGCGGAAAACGAGAAGGCGGCGGCCAGTGCGGCCAGCCCGGCCAGGGTGCGTCTTTGCATGCGTTGTCTCCGGAAGTTGTGAGCAGATGTTGCAGTTAGCGTGCCAACACCACTCCCCTGCGGGCGCAGGGCTTCGGAGGAGCCGCATGGGGCTCTTTTGTCTGGATTTCAGTCAGCTTGCGTGACTGATCTGCGAACAGTTGCCTGGTTTTTAATCAGGGTTTTCCAGCCTGCCGTAAAGCGTTGCGCGCGAGATGCCAAGCTGCCGCGCGGTGGCGAGCTTGTTGCCCCCGTGGGCCGCCATGGCGGCGGCGATGGCGCGCCGCTCCAGTTCGGCCACCTGCACGGCCAGGGGTCGCAGCAGGCCATCCTGGCCGGAGGCTGCGCCGCCCGTGGCGGCCACCTCGGGCACTGGCGCGGCCGGCTCCACACCGGCCTCGCGCAGGATCATGCGCAACTGCTCGGCGTCGATGGACTGCGAATCACTGCGCATGGCGGCCTGCTCCAGCACGTTGCGCAGCTCGCGGATGTTGCCGCGCCAGGGCTGGCCGGCCAGCAGCGCCAGCGCGTCGGGCAGCAGCTCGGGCGGTGCCGTGCCGTTGCGCAGGGCCAGGTCTTCGCCCAGCACTTCGACCAGCGCGGGGATGTCGCCCGGGCGCTCGCGCAGCGGCGGCACGCGCACCGGCAGCACATGCAGGCGGTAGAACAGGTCTTCGCGAAAACGCCCCTCGCGCACCAGCGCGGACAGGTCGCGCGAGGTGGCGGCGACCACGCGCACGTCGAAGGGAACGAGCTGGTTGCTGCCCAGCGGCTCGATCTCGCCCTCCTGCAGCGCGCGCAGCAGCTTGGCCTGCAGGCTGGCGGGCATGTCACCGATTTCGTCCAGGAAAAGCGTGCCGCCGTCGGCGAGCTTGAACTTGCCGTCGCGCCCCTTGCGGTCGGCGCCGGTGTAGGCCCCGGGGGCGACGCCGAAGAACTCGGCCTCCAGCAGCGTGTCGGGCACGGCGGCGATGTTCACGCCCACGAAGGGGCCGCTGGCGCGGTTCGACGCCGCATGGATGGCATGGGCCAGCAGCTCCTTGCCGGTGCCCGTCTCACCCAGCAGCAGCACCGGGCTGGCCGACTGCGCCGCGCGCCGCGCCTGGCGCTTGACCTCTGTGGCGGCCGGGCTGGAGCCGACGAAGCTGGCAAAGGTGTACTTGGTGCGCCGGTCCCCCGTACCCGCGCCACGCAGCTGCTGGCTGCGCTGCGCCGCCAGCTCGCGGCGAGCATCATCCAGGTCGCGCTGCAGCAGCGCGAACTTGCTGATGAGCGGCTGCAGCGTGGTCTCGGGGTGGTCGAACAACACGATGCCGATGGCGCCGATGACCTTGCCCGCGTCATCGCGCAGCGGGATGCGGCTGACCACGAAGGTACCGGCCTTGTTGGTGAGCAGATCAATGAGCACGGGCTGGCCGGTCTCCAGCACGCGGCGCATACCGGTGTTCGGAATGACCTCCTCCACCGTATGGCCGACGAACTGGTCCACAGAGCTCAGGCCCAGGTCGGGCAAAAACCGCTGGTAGCCCTCGTTCACCCAGACAATGCGCCCGCGCAGGTCCACCAGAAACATGCCCTGGCTGACGCTGGAGAAAAGCTGAAACATCGAACGCGCCGCCAATTCCAGGATGCCCTGGGCATCCAGCGGCAACGCGGGGATCGGATCGGTGGGCTCGTGCATGGGCCGTGATGGTAGCGCGCAGGCCCCAGCGCCGCACGGCACAATGCCCCCATGAATACCCTGGAGTCCATGCGCATCGACAAGTGGCTGTGGTGCGCCCGCTTCTACAAGACACGCAGCCTGGCAGCCGAGGAAATCGGCAAGGGCCGCGTCACCATCAACGGCCAGGCCATCAAGGCTTCACGCGAAGTGCGCCCCGGCGACACCGTGGCTTTGCGCCAAGGCCAGGTGCCGCGCACCGTGGTGGTTCGGGCACTGAGCAACATGCGCGGCCCGGCCCCCGTGGCCCAGCAGCTCTACGAGGAAACCGCCGAGAGCATCGCCGCGCGCGAGAAGGCCCAGGAGTTGCGCCGCCTGGCGCCCGAGCCTGCCGCCGCCTTGCAGGAAGGCCGCCCCACCAAGCGCGACCGCCGCGACATCGACCGCGCACGCGACTGGGGCAGCCGCTGGAGCGCCTCCATCGACGATTGAAGGCCTGTGAACAGATCCCTCGCCCCCTCTTGACTACCCCAACCGCCCAGCTTGCCGTAGTAAATGTCCGCCGTAGCCCGGGCCAGGGCTGCGCTTTGCGTCTCGATCGGCGGCATTGTGGCGGCCCGCTCGGCCACGCCGGATTCATTTACGCCTTGTGAGGCTCTCGTCCCGCCGCCAGAACGTCACTCCCCCGGGTCCGGACGACCATGGCGTCCAGCGCCACCGGCAAACCGCGCAGCACCATTGCGCCCCTCCCGGGCCACGATGGGGACACCCTGCGCCCCTTCCCGGCACAGGGCCTGCGCCAACGGCAGATCCCATTGCGCGTAGGCGCTCGCCCGGTCTGCAAGCATGCAGGCCTGGGGAAACCCCGCGATCTGGCGTGCCAGTTGCTGGGCGGCCGCCAGGGCCGCTCCCGGCGCCACCACGCGGTTGACCAGCCCCATGGCCAGTGCCTCAGCAGCAGCCACCTCGCGGCCCGTGAGGATCAGATCCAGCGCCCGGCCCATACCCACGATGCGCGGCAGGCGGACCGTGCCGCCATCGATCAGCGGCACGCCCCAGCGGCGGCAGAAAACACCCAGCACGGCGTCCTCGGCCGCCACGCGCAGGTCGGCCTGCAATGCCAGCTCCAGCCCGCCAGCCACGGCATAACCCTCGATGGCCGCGATTAGCGGCTTGGACAGCACCAGGCGCGTGGGCCCCATCGGGCCGCTGCCCAGGCCCTGCGGATCGAGTTCATTGCAGCGCGCAGGATCAGCGATGGCGCCCAGATCGGCTCCGGCGCAGAAATGTCCGCGCGCGCCCGTGAGCACTGCCACCTTCAGGTGCTCGCTGCGTTCAAAGCGCAGGTAAAGGTCACGCAGCGCCTCGGCCGTGGGCCGGTCCACTGCGTTGCGGCACGCGGGCCGGTCGATGGTGATGGTGCAGACGGCGTCGCCTTCACTCCAGTGCACGGTGTCCATGGGTCCCCTCCGAGTTCAGAGGCACCATGCTAGCGCCGGAAAACAAAAAAGCGCCCAGGGGGCGCTTTTTGCTTGTCTGGCGGAAACGGAGGGATTCGAACCCTCGATGAGGCTCTACACCCCATACTCCCTTAGCAGGGGAGCACCTTCGGCCACTCGGTCACGTTTCCAGTCAATCCCGCTATTATGCCTCAGATTGAGGCCCTTTTCACTCGGCGGGCTTGTCCAGGTCGAAGGCGGTGTGCAGGGCGCGCACGGCCAGTTCGAGGTACTTCTCGTCGATGACGACGGAGGTCTTGATCTCGGAGGTGGAGATCATCTGGATGTTGATGCCTTCCTCGCTCAGCACGCGGAACATGGTGCTGGCCACGCCCACATGGCTGCGCATGCCGATGCCGACGATGCTGACCTTGCAGATCTTGGCATCGCCCACCACGTCCTGGGCGCCCAGCGCGGGCAGGACCTTGTCCTTGAGCAGCTCGATGGTGCGCGCATAGTCGTTGCGGTGCACGGTGAAGCTGAAGTCGGTCTTGCCGTCCTTGCTCAGGTTCTGGATGATGACGTCAACCTCGATATTGGCGTCGGCCACGGGGCCGAGGATGCGGTAGGCAATGCCGGGGGTGTCGGGCACGCCGAGCACGGAAATCTTGGCTTCATCGCGGTTGAAGGCGATGCCGGATACGACGGCTTGTTCCATTTTTTCGTCTTCCTCAAAAGTGATCAGCGTGCCGGACTTGGCTTCTTCGTTGATGTCGATGTCCCAGGGCGTGAAGCTCGAGAGCACGCGCATGGGCACCTTGTACTTGCCGGCAAACTCGACCGAGCGGATCTGCAGCACCTTGCTGCCGAGGCTGGCCATTTCCAGCATTTCCTCGAAGCTCACCGTGGTCAGGCGGCGGGCGGCGGGCGCCACGCGCGGGTCGGTGGTGTAGACACCATCGACGTCGGTGTAGATCAGGCATTCGTCGGCCTTCATCGCGGCGGCCACGGCCACGGCGGAGGTATCGGAGCCGCCACGGCCCAGCGTGGTGATGTGGCCCTGCTCGTCGATGCCCTGGAAGCCGGTGACGATGACCACCTTGCCGGCGGCCAGGTCGCCGCGCACGCGCTGGTCGTCAATGGATTCGATGCGCGCCTTGGTGTAGCTGCTGTCGGTGCGGATCGGCACCTGCCAGCCGGCGTAGCTGACGGACTCCATGCCCTCGGCCTGGAGCGCGATGGCCAGCAGCGCCGACGATGCCTGCTCGCCCGTGGCGGCCAGCATGTCGAGTTCCCGGTTGTAGGCGGACGATGCGCGCGACGGGGCCAGCTCCTTGGCCAGGGCCAGCAGGCGGTTGGTCTCGCCGCTCATGGCGCTGGGCACCACGACCATCTGGTGGCCGGCACGCGCCCACTTGGCCACGCGCTTGGCGACGTTGCGGATGCGCTCGGGCGAACCCATCGAGGTGCCGCCGTATTTGTGAACGATCAATGGCATGGGATAGCTTGGTGACGAAGCCGTGGTCCGCGGCGCGGGGTGGACACTGTTTTGGGGCGCCGCCGGCTCTCGTGCGTGTTGGGGCCAAAACTCAGGGATTGTACCAACGCAGCACCGCCCCCTCGCGCTCGACGAAGCCGCGCCCCACCTTGATGTGGATGCGGTGACCACGCGTGGTGCAGGCGGCGATCTGTACCTGCAGTGCATCGAGCTGGGCACTCGACGGCGTGGTCTGGTGCGCCTGGCGCAGCCAGTGGCGCAACACATTGGCCTGGCGCGCGGCGCCGAGTGCCCGCAGCGCCGCGATGCGGGGCGGGTCCCCCACCTCGGTCAGATCCTGTCGCGCCAGCCCATCAAGCAGTTCGCTGGCCTGCGCGGCGTGCCGTGCGCTGCGCGCAAAGGTGTCGCGAAACTGCGGAAACACCGCCTCCAGCGCAGGCAGCAGGCGGGCGCGCATGCGGTTGCGCGTGTAGCGCTCGTCCTGGTTGCTCGGGTCTTCCACCCAGGCCTGGCCGCGCGCCTGCAGCCAGGCACGCAATGCGGCCCCGGGCACGGTCAGCAGCGGCCGGTGCCAGTCCAGGCCGCCGCGCTGCCAGAAGGCGGGCATGGCCGCCAGCCCGGCCACGCCCGCACCGCGCGAGAGCGCGAGCAGCAGGGTTTCGACCTGGTCATCGGCGTGCTGCGCAAGCGCTATTGATTGAATAGCATCTTGCGCTTTATCCATAAGCACTGCAGCCGAAAAAGCCTGATATCTTGCGATGCGCGCTGCGTCTTCGGGGCTCTGGCCCGGGGCATGGCGCGCATCCACCCGCTGCACCTGCAGCGGCACCTGCAGGCGCGCACACAGGTCCACGCAGTGGCGCTCGAAGGCATCGGCCGCACTCTGCAGCCCATGGTGCACATGGATGGCCCGCACCTGGCCGGGCCAGCGTTCGGCGCAGCCCAGCAGCAAGGCGGTGGAGTCAGCGCCGCCGCTCAGGCCCACGGCCAGCGGCAGCCGGGGGGTGAAGGCGTCGAGGGCCGCGTCAACGGTCTGCGTCATGGCAAGACTGTGCGGCCGCTCGGGCCGGGGTCAGCGGCTGTCGGCCTTGGTGTCGGTGAAGCGGCCGTAGCTCTGCAGGCGCTCATAGCGGCGGTCCAGCAGGTCCTTGGCCTTGAGGTCGGCCACCTGGCGGAAGGCATCACCCAGGGCGCGCTTGAGCAGGGACGCCATCTGCTTGGGGTCGCGGTGGGCGCCGCCCACGGGTTCGCTGACGATCTTGTCCACCAGGCCCAGCGCCTTGAGGCGGTGGGCGGTGATGCCCAGGGCCTCGGCGGCTTCCTGGGCCTTGTCGCTGGTCTTCCAGAGGATGGAGGCGCAGCCCTCGGGGCTGATGACGGAGTACACGGAGTACTGCAGCATCAGCACCTGGTCGGCCACGGAGAGCGCCAGCGCGCCTCCCGAGCCGCCCTCGCCGATGATGGTGGTGATGATGGGCACTTCGAGCTGCGCCATCTCGTAGATGTTGCGGCCGATGGCCTCGGACTGGCCGCGCTCCTCGGCGTCGATGCCAGGGAAGGCGCCGGGCGTGTCCACGAAGGTGAACACGGGCAGCCGGAACTTCTCGGCCGTCTTCATCAGGCGCAGCGCCTTGCGATAGCCCTCGGGGCGCGTCATGCCGAAGTTGCGCAGCGCGCGCTCCTTGGTGTCGCGCCCTTTCTGGTGGCCCAGCACCATGCAGGCGTGGCCGTTGAAGCGGGCCAGGCCGCCGACGATGGATTTGTCGTCGGCGAAATGGCGGTCGCCGTGCATCTCGACGAAATCGGTGAACAGGTCGCGCACGTAGTCGAGCGTGTAGGGGCGCTCGGGGTGGCGCGCAATCTTGGTGATCTGCCAGGGCGACAGGTCGGAATAGATGTCCTTGGTGAGCTGCTGGCTCTTCTTGCTGAGCTGGTCGATCTCGTCGGAGATGTCGACCGCGCTCTCGGTCTGTACGTAGCGCAGTTCTTCGATTTTGGATTCGAGTTCGGCGATCGGGGTCTCGAAGTCCAGGAATGTCTTTTTCGCCAAGATGGTTCTCCTCTTGTCTTTCAAATATCCATGCGCTGCGCGCTGCGGGCAAAACCGGCGCTACCCAGGCCAGGGCTCCCGCGCAAGGGCCGCCCCGCCGCGCTGGGAGCGTCCCCCTGCCCGCAGCGCACAGCGCTGCGAGAGCGGGGGGAAGGCCCGCAGGGCCTCAGGGGGGTGTCCATATCAATACGTCACCGGCAGCGGGTCCAGCGAGCGCCAAATATACCAAGTGGCCACGCTGCACCAGGGCTTCCAGGCCTCGGCCACCTCGCGGGCGTCGCTGCGGCTGACCGGGTCGCCGGAAAAATAGTTCTGGCTGATGCCGTTGATCAGCCCCACATCGTCCAGCGGCAGCACATTGGGCCGCAGCAGGTGGAAGATGAGGAACATCTCGGCCGTCCAGCGGCCGATGCCACGGATGGCCACCAGCTCGGCGATGATGGCCTCGTCGTCCATGCCGTGCCAGCCCGCCACGTGCAGCTTGCCCGCATCGAAATGCAGGGCCAGATCCACCAGGTACTCGACCTTGCGTGCCGACAGGCCGGCGGCGCGCATGTCGTCGATCTTGAGCTTGAGCACCGCCGCCGGCGTCATGGCGCGCGGCAGCGCGGCAAAGCGGTCCCACACCGTCTGCGCGGCCTTCACCGAGATCTGCTGGCCCACGATGCTGCGCGCCAGCGTGACGAAGGCGTCGCCGCGCGATTCCAGCACGGCGTCGCCGTACTGGGGAATCAGGCGCTTCATCACCCGGTCTTTTTTCATGAGGTGCTTGCACGCCTCGCCCCAATAACCGGGCGAGGCGGGGCCTGCGGTCTCAACTGCTATTTTTTTAGTAGCTGACACCGCTTATCCCACCTGCCTTGAAGGCCAATTTCTCTTGAAAACCATCACTGGGCTGCTTCCCAGGTCGTGCCCGTGGGCGAATCCTTGAGCACGATGCCCTGCTCCAGCAGTTCCTTGCGGATGCGGTCGGCCTCGGCGAAGTTCTTCGCCGCCTTGGCCGCAGCGCGCGCGGCGATCTGGGACTGGATGGCGGCCTCGTCGAAACCGGCACCCGCCTGCAGGAAGGCCTGCGGATCGCCCTGCAGCAGGCCCAGGCATCCGCCCAGCGCCTTGAGCAAGCCTGCGGTCTGCGCCGACTTGTTGCGGTTGACCTCGCCTGCCAGATCGAACAGCACGGCCACGGCCTCGGGCGTGCCGAAATCCTCGTCCATGGCGGCCTTGAAGCGCGCGGCATGGGGCTCCGCCCAGTCGATGGCGACCTCGGCGGGCGCCACGAGCGAGAGCGCGGTGTACAGGCGCTTGAGCGCGGCGCGGGCGTCGTCCAGGTGCATGTCGCTGTAGTTCAGCGGGCTGCGGTAATGGCTGCGCACGACGAAGAAGCGCACCGTTTCGGCGTCGTATTCTTTCAGCACATCGCGGATGGTGAAGAAGTTGCCCAGGCTCTTGGACATCTTCTCGTTGTCCACGTTGATGAAGCCGTTGTGCATCCAGAAGCGCGCGAACGGCTGGCCGTTGGCGCCCTCGCTCTGGGCGATCTCGTTCTCGTGGTGCGGAAACTGCAGGTCGGCGCCGCCGCCGTGGATGTCGAAGCTCTGGCCGAGCAGCTCGCAGCCCATGGCCGAGCATTCGATGTGCCAGCCCGGGCGGCCCTCGCCCCAGGGGCTGGGCCACTTCACCTCGGCGGGTTCGGCGGGCTTGGCGCTCTTCCAGAGCACGAAGTCGAGCGGATCGCCCTTTCCCTCCTGCACGGCCACGCGCTCGCCGGCCTGCAGCTCGTCCAGCGACTTGCCCGAGAGCTTGCCGTAGCCCGGGAACTTGCGCACGGCGTAGTTCACGTCGCCGTTGCCGGCCTGGTAGGCCAGGCCCTTGCCTTCGAGCTGGCCGATCATGGTCAGCATCTGCGGCACGTATTCGGTGGCGCGCGGCTCGTGGTCGGGGCGCTGAATGCCCAGGGCGTCGGCGTCCTGGTGCAGCGCGGCGATCATGCGGTCGGTCAGGCCACGGATGGTCTCACCGTTCTCCACGGCGCGCTTGATGATCTTGTCGTCGATGTCGGTGATGTTGCGCACGTAGGTGACGCGGTAGCCACTGGCGCGCAGCCAGCGCTGCACCACGTCGAAGGCCACCATGGAACGCGCATGGCCCAGGTGGCACAGGTCGTACACGGTCATGCCGCACACATACATGCGCACATGGCCGGGTTCGAGCGGGGAAAATTCCTCCAGGGCACGCGAAAGCGTGTTGTAGATGCGCAAACTCATGGGATGTCAGTTACGGGAAACTCGGTCAGGAGGGTGAATCAGCTCACCCGGCAGCAAGGGGGCACGGAGCCCCGCCAGGGGTGCGCCCGGAGCCGGGCACCGCATGAAAATCACCAGCGGCAACAACGCACCGTCATGACAACCCCCTCAGCTACAATCCGCCGCAGTATAAGCCCGGCCCGGGTCCGGGCACGCTCCCCACACCACCGCATGCCCATGAAGCAAGTCCGCCGTACCCTTCCCCGTTTCCTGCGCCTGCTGGCTCTGACAGCTCTCGTGGGCACGGGCCTGGCACACGCCAACGACTACGCAGAGATCACCCAGTTGCTCAAGGCCGGCAAGCCCACCGAGGCGCTGGCCAAGGCCGACCAGCGTCTGGCCGCCGCGCCGCGCGACCCGCAACTGCGCTTCCTGCGCGGCGTGGCCCAGGCCGATGCGGGCAAGCAGAACGACGCCATCGTCACCTTCACCAAGCTGACCGAGGAATACCCCGAGCTGCCCGAGCCCTACAACAACCTGGCCGTGATCTACGCCAGCCAGAACCAGCTCGACAAGTCCCGCGCCGCGCTGGAGATGGCCATCCGCACCAACCCCAGCTACGCCACGGCACACGAAAACCTGGGCGACATCTATGCCAAGCTCGCCAGCCAGGCGTACAACAAGGCCCTGCAGCTTGACGCCAGCAACGCTGGCTCGGTCAAGCCCAAGCTGGCACTGATCCGCGACCTGTTCTCGGTGGAAAGCGGCACCCGCGCCCCGCGCCCCGCAACGGCACCCGCACCGGCGGCCCCTGCCGCGCCAGCGCCCGTGGCGGCCGCCAAGCCCGTGGCGCCTGCGCCCGCGCCCGCACCGGCGGCCACACCAGCGCCCGCGCCCGCGCCGCAGGCAACCCCCGTGGCAGCACCCACGCCCTCACCCGCCCAAGCCCCCGGCAACGACGCCGGTGCGGAGAAATCCGTCACCGCCGCCATCCAGGCCTGGGCCGAAGCTTGGGCCGCCAAAGACATGAAGGCGTATCTGGGCGCCTATGGCAAGGAGTTCACGCCCCCAGGCCGCCAGACCCGTGCCGCCTGGGAGAAGGAGCGCGAAGCGCGCATCGTGAGCAAAAAGCGCATCAGCGTGAAGCTCTCGGACATGCAGGTGACCGTGGAGGGCGACAAGGCCACGGCCCGCTTCCACCAGGCCTACAGCGCGGACACACTGAACGTCTCCAGCCGAAAGACGCTGGAGCTGGTCCAGAGCCAGGGCCGCTGGACCATCGTGCGCGAATCGACGGGGGGCTGATGGGGCGCTTGATGACAACTTCCAGCGCTGTGCGGCCCACCCCGCAGGCCCTGGCACAGCCTTGAGACTGCGTATGTGCGTGGTTGCCACCACGGGCCGCCGCCTGGCGGCCGTGGGACTTTTGATGGCCTCGCTGCTGGCGGCCCTGCCCGCCCAGTCCCAGGGGAGCACGGGCAAGGGCAAGGCGCGGCGTGCGGCAGCCACCCAGCCCGCCCCTCCGCTGCGCGACGGCCAGGCCGAGACCCGGCTGCTGCAGGTCTTTCAGCTCACCAGCGAAGGCCGCTCGCGCGAGGCCCTGGCCAGCGCCGAGCGCCTGGTGCAGGATTACCCCAACTTCCAGCTCGCCCAGCTGGCCCTGGGCGACCTGCTCTCGGCCCGCACGCGGGCACTGCAACGCCTGGGCGACGTGCCCGCGCCTTCTGCAGCCAGCACGGCCAGCGCCAAGGCGGTGCTGGACGAACTGCGCACCGAATCCCGCCAGCGCGTGGTGGCCCAGCGCGCACGCCCGGCCGAGCACAGCATCCCCTCGCAGTTCCTGCAGCTGGCGCCCCGCCACCGCCACGCCATCGCGGTCGATGCGGCACTCTCGCGCCTGTACCTGTTCGAGAACACCCCCAAGGGACTGCGCCTGGTGGCCGATTACTACGCCTCGGTGGGCAAGCTCGGCATCGAAAAGGTGGTCGAAGGCGACCAGCGCACCCCGCTGGGCGTGTACTTCATCACCAGCCGTCTCGACCCGGCCACGCTGCGCGACTTTTACGGCTCCGGTGCCCTGCCCCTGAACTACCCCAACCCGCTCGACCAGTTGCGCGGCAAGACCGGCAGCGGCATCTGGCTGCACGGCACACCGCCCGACCAGTTTGCCCGGGCGCCCCAGGCCACCGATGGCTGCGTCGCGCTGGCCAACCCCGACCTGGAGCGCCTGCTGCGCACCGTGGAGCCGCGCACCACACCCGTGGTCATTGCCCGGCAACTGGAATGGGTGCAGCCGCACAGCATCCAGGCCGACCGCAAATCCTTCGAGGCGGTTCTCGACGCCTGGCGCACCGCCAAGACCGAGGGCGACATGCAGCGCCTGCTGGGCTTCTATGCGCCCGATTTCCAGGCGCCCAAGAAGAAGAACCTGGCCGAATGGTCCGCCGTGCTGCAGGCCGAAACACGCGCCCTGCGGGGCCGGGACATCGAACTCAAGGACAAGTCCTACCTGCGCTGGACCGACACCACCGATACCATGGTCGTCCAGTTCGGCGAAGTGGCCGAAGGCTCCCGTACCGGGCCCGTCAAGCGGCAGTTCTGGGCTCGCCGGGGAGACCGCTGGCAGATATTTTTCGAAGGAGTGATTGGATGATTTCCAGAAGAAATTCGGCGCTGGCAATTGCTGGCATTGCGCTATCAGCGATGTTTTCTGCAGCGCCCGCACATGCACAGGATGCCCCCAAGGTCAAGCTGTCCACCTCGCTGGGCGACATCGTCGTGCAGCTCGACCCCGCCAAGGCACCCAAGACGGTGGAAAACTTCCTGAAGTACGTGGCCGACAAGCACTACGACGGCACCATCTTCCACCGCGTGATCGACGGATTCATGATCCAGGGCGGCGGGTTCACGGCCGACATGGTGCAAAAACCCATGCGCGCGCCCATCCCGCTGGAAGCCGCCAACGGCCTGAAGAACGACACCTACACCATCGCCATGGCGCGCACCAACGTGCCCGATTCGGCCACGGCGCAGTTCTTCATCAACGTGAAGGACAATGCCATGCTCAACGCGCCCCAGCCCGACGGCCACGGCTACGCCGTGTTCGGCAAGGTGATCTCGGGCACCGAGGTCGTGGACAAGATCAAGGGCGTGCCCACGGGCAACAAGGGCCCGTTCCAGAACGTGCCCACCACGCCCGTCACCATCACTTCCGCCACCCTGGTGAAGTAAGCCATTTTCTGAAGGAACCCGCCATGAGCAACCCCCAAGTCGAACTGCACATCACCGGCTACGGTGTCATCACCCTCGAACTCGACGCTGAAAAGGCCCCCAAGTCCACGGAAAACTTCCTGTCCTACGTGAACAAGGGCCACTACAACAACACCATTTTCCACCGCGTGATCCCCGGCTTCATGGTCCAGGGCGGCGGCTTCGAGCCCGGCATGAACCAGAAGGGCACCGACGCCCCCATCGAGAACGAAGCCAAGAACGGCCTGAAGAACGCCAACTACACCGTGGCCATGGCCCGCACCAGCGACCCGCACTCGGCCACCGCGCAGTTCTTCATCAACGTGGCCGACAACGGCTTTTTGAACCACACCGCGCCCACGGCGCAAGGCTGGGGCTACGCGGTGTTCGGCAAGGTGGTTGCGGGCACCGAAGTGGTGGACAAGATCAAGGCCGTCAAGACCGGCCGCAAGGGCTTCCACGACGACGTGCCCAAGGACGACGTGGTGATCGAAAAAGCGGTTGCCCTCTGATCTGACCGCGATCTCCGTGACCCCGACCGTGCCCCGGTGCGAGGAGCTGGCCGCTCCTTCGCACTGGCGCACGGTCGATTTATTGTCGGACCTGCACCTGCAGGCCAGCGAGCCCGGCACCGTGGCCGCCTGGCGCCACTACCTGCAGACCACGCCCGCCGACGCCCTGTTCATCCTGGGCGACCTGTTCGAGGTCTGGGTGGGCGACGACGCACTGGACGACCCCGGCAGTTTCGAATCCCGGGCCTGCGCCCTGCTGCAGGCCGCCAGCCGCCAGCGGGCACTGTTCTTTCTGCACGGCAACCGCGACTTTCTCATCGGCCCCGGCTTTGCCCGGCGCACCGGTGCAACCCTGCTGCAGGACCCCACCGTGCTGGTCTGGCAAGGCCAGCGCCTGCTGCTCAGCCATGGCGACGCGCTGTGCCTTCAGGATGTGGACTACCAGCGCTTTCGCGTGCAGGCGCGCAGCGCGCAGTGGCAAGAGCACTTCCTGGCCCAGCCCCTGGAGCAACGACGCACCCAGGCGCGCGGCATCCGCGCGGAGAGCGAAGCACGCAAGCAGTCCGGCGCGGTGTACGCCGACGTGGACGGCCCTGCCGCCATCGCCTGGCTGCAGGCGGCCGACGCCTCCACCCTGATCCACGGCCACACGCACCGCCCGGCCGAACACACGCTGGCGCCCCATTTGCGCCGCGTGGTGCTGAGCGACTGGGACGCCGCCGCCCACCCGCCGCGCGCCGATGTGCTGCGCCTCACGCCCCAGGGCTTGGAACGCGTCGCCATCGTCCCCACCTGACGGCGATGCCCGCCTTCTTGAACCGGCTGCGCAACCGCTTGCGCAGCACCCTCGCCCCCGTGCCCGACATCCCGGCCGAACTCTGGCTGGAAACGCTGCGGCGCCACCCCTTCCTTGCCGCCCTGAGCCTGCCGGACCAAGCCAAGCTGCGCGCCCTGAGCGCCCTCTTCCTCGATGGCAAGCAGTTCCACGGTGCGCACGGCATGGTGGTCACCGACGCCATGGCCATCGACATCGCCGCCCAGGCCTGCCTGCCGCTGCTGCACTGGGGCGAGCCCGGCGATGCGCTGGGCTGGTACGACGACTTCGTGACCATCGTCGTGCACCCCGGCGAGGCCGTCGCCCGGCGCGAGAGCCGCGACGAGGCCGGCGTGGTGCACCACTACACCGAGGTGCTGGCCGGCGAGGCCATGGAGCGCGGCCCCGTCATGCTGAGCTGGCAGCATGTGGAGGATGCCGCCCACACCGCGCACCACGGCAGCAACGTGGTGGTGCACGAGTTTGTGCACAAGCTCGACATGAAAAACGGCCCTCCCAACGGCTGCCCGCCCCTGCCTGCCGGTTTCCTGGGCACACGCGGCGGCCGCGCCGCCTACGAGGCCTGGTGGGCGGCCTGGGAACCGGCCTACCAGCATTTCCGCGAAGCCGTCATCAAGGCCGAGCGCTTTGGCGCCGCCCGGCCCTGGCTGGATGCCTACGGCGCGACGTCACCGGTCGAGTTTTTTGCGGTGGCCTGCGAGGCCTACTTTGTGAACCGCCAGCGGTTTGCGCAGGAGTTTCCGGGGTTGGTGCCAGTGCTGGATGCGTTCTTTCGGCCTGGGGGCTGATATTTATGATCGAACTGGGCTCTAACGCTTACTGATATTGCGCTAATAGCTATGTTTTTTATAGCTACTGCTGTGCTTTTGGTAAGGGTGGCTGGCCGGGTCTCGCCCCGGCGGGCGACTCACTTTCTTTCGCTTCGCCGAAAGAAAGTAAGCAAAGAAAGGGCGACCCTGCCGCCCGTGACCCCCACGCTGCGCGCGGGGGCAACCTGCGATGCTCGTTCGCGGGGCGTGCTGCGGAACTCACTGCGCGCCTGCGGCGCTCCGTTCGGACAACCGCAGCGAATCAGACCACAAAGGCGTGTGTCCTGCGGCACACGCCCGCCCCGCGCCCTGCGCTTCTCGGCACGGGCAGAAGGGCCTGGCAGGCTTCGGGCCATCGCTGCGCTCGGCCCCTAAGAGCGCAGGCGCAGGCGCTTCGCGCCGCGCACGCCAGACCGAGCGCAGCGATGGCCCGTGTTCTTTCCACCCCCTTCTGGCTGCGCCTGCGGCGGGGCGCTTGCGGGGTGGGCATGCGCGTCGGAGCGCGCATGCTTCGTCAACTGACTCGCCGCATTTGTCCGAACGGAGCGCCGCAGGCGCGCAGTGAGTTATGCGGCGCACCCCGCAAGCGCACCGGCGCAGGTTTGCCCCTTCGCGCCGCGAAGGGGTCGCAGACAGTGGGTCGCCTTTCTTTTGGGTACTTTTCTTTGGCGAAGCAAAGAAAAGTACCTCGCCCGCCGGGGCGAGACCCGGCCAGCCACCCTCAGCAAAACACCCCTCAGCAAGCCGCCAACGCCACCCGCATCACCGCCGCCGCATCCACTCCAAAGAACTCCCGCAACGCCGCCCGCGTATCACTGCGCCCAAACCCATCGGTCCCCAGCGTTATGAAGCGGCGCCCCGGTGGGACGAAGGCGCGCACCGTCTCAGGCACCGCGCGCACATAGTCGGTGGCGGCGATCACCGGCCCCTGCGTACCCGCAAGCTGCTGCGTCAGCCAGGGCACGCCGGGCTCGGCCTCGCCCGCCAGGGCGCGCTGCTCGCAGGCCACGCCGTCGCGCGCCAGCTCGCTCCAGCTCGTCACGCTGAGCACGGTCACATCCACCCCCTCAGCGGCCAAGAGTTCGGCCGCCTTGACCACCTCGGTGAGGATGGCGCCAGAGCCCAGCAGAGTGACAGATTTTTGGGATGAAATCGGCTCCTCACGCCCGTCCATCAAGCGCAAATAGCTCTTGAATTGATAGCACCCACGCAACACCCCCTCATGCGCCCCGGCTGGCAGGTCGGGCTGGGCGTAGTTCTCATTCATCAGCGTGACATAGTAAAAAACGTCGCGCTGCTCAGTCACCATCTCGCGCATGCCCGCATCCACGATGACGGCCATTTCACCCGCAAAAGCCGGGTCATAAGCCTTGCAGTTGGGGATGGTGGCGGCCACGAGGTGGCTGCTGCCGTCCTGGTGCTGCAGGCCCTCGCCGCCCAGCGTGGTGCGGCCCGAGGTGGCGCCCAGCAGGAAGCCGCGCGCGCGCTGGTCGGCGGCGGCCCAGATGGCGTCACCCACGCGCTGGAAGCCGAACATGGAGTAGTAGATGTAGAACGGCAGCATGGCCAGGCCATGCACGCTGTAGCTGGTGGCCGCCGCCGTCCAGCTGGCGATGGCGCCGGCCTCGCTGATGCCTTCTTCCAAAATCTGGCCGTCCAGCGCCTCGCGGTAGCTCAGCACCGAGCCGATGTCCTCGGGCGCGTAGCGCTGGCCCACGCTGCTGTAGATGCCGACCTGCTTGAACAGGTTGGCCATGCCGAAGGTGCGCGCCTCGTCGGCCACGATGGGCACGATGCGCGGGCCTAAAGCCGCGTCCTTCAGCAGCGTGCCCAGCATGCGCACGAAGGCCATGGTGGTGCTCATCTCCTTGCCATCGGCCGCCAGCGCAAACTGCGCATAGCTGGCAATGGGCGGCACGGGCAGCGCGTCGCACACCGTCTCGCGCCGGGGCAGGTAGCCGCCGAGCTGCTGGCGGTGGCGGCGCAGGTACTGCATCTCGGCGCTGTCTTCCTGCGGCTGGTAGAAGGCCAGGCCGGTGGCCTGCGCGTCGCTGAGCGGCAGGTTGAAGCGGTTGCGGAATTCGATCAGGTCACCGTCGTCCAGCTTCTTCTGGCTGTGCGTGGTCATCTTGCCCTGGCCGGCCTGGCCCATGCCGTAGCCCTTCTTGGTGTGGGCCAGGATCACGGTGGGCTGGCCCTTGTGCGCGCTGGCGGCGGCGTAGGCGGCGTGGATCTTCACCAGGTCGTGGCCGCCGCGCTTGAGGCGGTCGATCTGCTCGTCCGTCATGCCCTGGGCCAGCGCGGCCAGCTCGGGGTTCTGGCCGAAGAAGTTGTCGCGGTTGAAGCGGCCGTCCTTGGCGGCGAAGGTCTGCATCTGGCCGTCCACCGTGCCCTCCAGCGTGCGCACCAGCGCGCCCGTGAGGTCGCGCGCGAACAGGCCGTCCCAGTCACTGCCCCAGACGAGCTTGACCACGTTCCAGCCCGCACCGGCAAACAGGCGCTCCAGCTCGTCGATGATGCGGCCGTTGCCGCGCACCGGGCCATCCAGGCGCTGCAGATTGCAGTTGACCACCCAGACGAGGTTGTCCAGCCCCTCGCGCGCGGCGAGCGTGAGCGCGCTCATGCTCTCGGGCTCGTCCATCTCGCCGTCACCGAACACGCCCCACACCTTGCGCGCCGAGCAATCGAGCAGATTGCGGTGCGTGAGGTAGCGCATGAAGCGCGCGTGGTAGATGCTGCTGATGGGGCCGATGCCCATCGACCCCGTGGGGAACTGCCAGAAGTCCGGCATGAGCCAGGGGTGCGGGTAGCTCGACAACCCGCGCGCGCCCTGCGCCGGAGCGGTGATCTCCTGGCGGTAGTGCAGCAGGTCCTGCTCGCTCAAACGCCCTTCAAGGAAGGCACGCGCGTACACACCGGGCGCGCTGTGCGGCTGAAAGAACACCAGGTCGCCCCGGTGCTGGCCTTCGCCCAGGCCCTCACGCGCACGGAAGAAATGGTTGAAGCCACTTTCGAACAGGTCCGCCGCGCTGGCGTAGCTGGCGATGTGGCCCCCCAGTTCGCCATAGGCCTGGTTGGCGCGCACCACCATGGCCAGCGCATTCCAGCGCATGATGGACGCCAGCCGTTCCTCCACGGCCAGGTCACCGGGGAACACGCCCTGGTCCTGCACCGCCACGGTGTTCACATAGGGCGTGTTCAGGCCGGGGTGCCAGCCTACCTGCTGCGCGCGCGCCTGGCGCGCGAGTTCATCGAGCACAAAGCGCGCGCGCTCGGGGCCTTCGGTAGCCACGAGGGCGAGGAAGGCATCGCGCCACTCGGCGGTCTCCTGGGGGTCGGTATCGAGCAGGCCCTCGGCGGGTGCCAGGGCGGAAAGGGGCGTGGGTGCGTTCATGGCTGCCACTCTATTCCTGTAGAAGAAAAATGGGGTACTGATTCGGGGGCACAATCGCCGGCACACGGCACAACATGCCGCCCAAACGGTCGATCACCGCATATGAAACTGGACGCCATCGATTTGCGCATCCTGGCCGAACTGCAGGCCGACGGCTCGCTCTCCAACGTGGAGCTGGCCCGGCGCGTGCATCTCTCGCCCTCGCCCTGCCTGGCGCGCGTGAAGGCGCTGGAAGGCGCGGGCGTCATCAGCCGCTATGTGGCGCTGGCCAGCGCCGCTGCGCTGGGTCTGGGGCTCAATGTGTTCATCAGCATCAGCCTCAAGACCCAGAGTAAAGAGGCCCTGGCCGACTTCGAACAGCGCATCTCCGAACAGGACGAGGTGATGGAGTGCTACCTGATGACCGGCGACAGCGATTACCTGGTGCGCGTGGCCGTGGCCGACATGGCGGCGCTGGAAAAGCTCATTCTGGAGCGGCTCTCGCCCATCCCGGGGGTGGAAAAAATCCGCTCCAGCTTCGCCATCAAGCAGGTGCGCTACAAGACGGCGCTGCCGCTGCCCCAGCCGGTTGCGCGCGGCTGAAGTCCAGCGCCTGCACCAAAGGGCGAATCGACAGGCAAACATCCCCGTCGCCAATGTCCTGGCCCGTCCATGGCTAGGCGCGAGATGCGCCGTGTATCTTGATACACAAGCGCCGAGCAACAACGCCAGGGATGGGCCAGGGCTTTGGCCCGAAGGGTTGCCCATGGCGGCCTGTCAGGCGTCGTTGCTCATCAGTTGCTGGTGCCTACCAGCGCCCTCTTCGCGCCTAGCTTGACAGGCCGCCATGGGCAACGACGGGGATGTTTGCCTGTCGATTCGCCCTAGCGCCTGGCCAATGTCGGCCAGGATGTCCTGCACATCCTCCAGCCCCACCGACAAACGCACCAGCCCCTCAGAGATGCCGTGCGCGGCGCGCTCTTCCGGTGTGTAGGTGGAATGCGTCATGCTGGCCGGGTGCTGGGCCAGCGTCTCGGCGTCGCCCAGGCTCACGGCGCGGGTGACGAGGCGCAGCGCGTCCATGAAGCGCACACCCGCTTCCAGGCCGCCGTGCAGCTCGAAGGCGATCATGCCGCCCATCTGGCGCATCTGCTGCTTCGCCAGCGCGTGCTGCGGGAAGGTGGGCAGGCCCGGGTAGTGCACCACCGCCGTGGCAGGGTGCGCGGCCAGAAACTCGGCCACCGTCTGCGCGCTCTGGCAGTGCCGGTCCATGCGCAGCGTGAGGGTCTTGAGCCCGCGCATCACCAGGTGCGCGTCCTGCGCCGACATCACGGCGCCCGTCATGTCCTTCAGGCCGTACAGGCGCACGCGCAGGGCCAGTTCGGCGTCGGCAAAAATGGCGGCACCCGCCGTCAAATCGCCATGGCCACCCAGGTACTTGGTCATGGAGTGCACGCTCACATCGGCGCCCAGCAGCAGCGGCTGCTGCAGGTAGGGCGTGCAGTAGGTGTTGTCCACCACCACCTTGGCGCCCTGCGCGTGGGCCAGCGCAGCCACGGCGGCAATGTCCACCAGGCGCATGTTGGGGTTGGCCGGGGTTTCGAGGTAGACCACGCGCGTCTTGTCGCTCAGCGCGGCGGCCACGTTGGCCGGGTCGGTCATGTCCACATGGCGCACCGTGACGCCAAAGCGCCCCAGGCCGTGGTGCAGGAACGAGAAGGTGCAGCCATACAGCGTGAGGTCAGCCAGCACCTCGTCGCCGGGCTCCAGCAGGGACCACAGCGTGGCCGTGATGGCCCCCATGCCCGAGCCGAACACCACCGCGCCCGCGCCCTGCTCCAGGCTGGCCAGCCGCCCCTCGAGCAGCGCCAGCGTGGGGTTGGCGATGCGCGTGTAGAAATAGCCGCTTTCCTCCCCCGTGAAGCACCGGGCACCATAGCCCACATCGGGAAACGCAAACGTGGCCGAGGTGTGGATGGGCGGCACCAGCGCGCCCTGGTGGTCTGCCGGGTCGTAGCCGAAATGGATGGCGCGGGTGCTGAAGCCGCCGGTGCTGTCGTGTGCCTTGCCCATGGTGAGGTCTCCGGGTGGTGTTGGAATACCCCAAATTGTTTGCCAGGGCCAGGGGAAATATTTCGCCATTTGTGCAGCAAAAATCCAGAAAATTGGAAATAATTACCCCAATATTTCAATAATCAGGAAATTCATGCCCACCCTCCTTCCCTCCCTGGATGCTGTGGACCGTGCGCTGCTCGATGCCCTGCAAAAGAATGGCCGCGCCACCGTGGGTGAGCTGGCCGAGCAGGTGTCGCTCTCACCCTCGCCCTGCTGGCGCCGCGTGCGGCAGCTGGAGGAAGCGGGCCTGATCAGCGGCTACCACGCCCACCTGGACCGGCACCGCGTGGGCTATGGCGTGCTGGGCTTTGTGCAGATTGGCCTGCACAACCACACGGCCGAGGTCACGGCCGCCTTCGAGCGCGAGGTGCTGGCGCTGCCGCAGGTGCTGTCGTGCCACAACCTCTCGGGCCGGTACGACTACCAGCTCGAACTGGTGGCACCCGACCTGGAGTTCTTCGCCGAATTCGTGCGCACCCGCATCCGCAGCCTGCCGGGGGTGCGCGAGATTTCCACCAGCTTTTCGCTCAAGGAGGTCAAGCGCACGGTGGCGCTTCCCGTAGACCGTTAACCCCCCATCCCGCAGTTGACCGCTTGCCATCTTCTCGTCAACCGCATGAAAACTGGCCTTGACGGCTGCGATAGAGCTCACCCAGGCACTGAACAACGCTAGGCACCCAGCAGCAACCGCTCTCGGCACGCCATGCGGCGTTGTTCCTCCTTGCGCACAGAAGTGCACTGCGTCGTCGCGCCTTGCCTGGCGCACCGATAGCGGCGCTGCTGGGCACCTCCAACTGCCGGATGGAGGGTAATCAAAACGCCGTGGGCGTGGTGGACAGACCTTCGAGCCACGCCACCGTGGCCGCCAGCTCCGAGGGGCGGATTTCGTGCGCGCTCGGAAACTCGCGGTAGGTCACCGGCACCGGCAAGGTCTCGAAGTGGTGGCAGATGGCCTGCGCACTGGCCACCGGAATCACGTCGTCGTGCGTGCCGTGGCTCACCCACAGCTTGCGCCCGTGCAAGGCATCGGCCGCAGCCGCGTGCGGCAACACCTGCGGCACCAGCCGGCCGTGCCACACCACGGCAGCGCCCATCAGCTCGGGGCGGGTGAGCAGCATGGACAAAGCCATGGCGCCGCCCTGGCTGAAGCCGCCCACCACCACCCGCTCGGGCGGAATGCCCAGCTGCTGCGCGGCAGACTCGACCGTCTGCGCCACCAGCGTACGGCTGGCGGCCTCTTGCGACTCATTGATGCTGCGGGCACCGCCAGGTTCGATGGAAAAGTCAAACCACGCAAAAGACCCCGGCCCCATGCGGTGCGGCGCACGCAGGCACAGCACATAAAAGCGCTCGGAAATCTGGGGCGACAGGGCGAACAGGTCTTGCTCGTTGCTGCCCACACCATGCATCAGCACCAGCAGCCAGGGCCTGGGCGTGGTGGATGCGGCAGGGCGCTGCACAAAGGTGAGCGGCAGTTCAAGCATGGCAAGCCCCTTTCAAGATGGTGTGGGGCGATTCTGCCACCGGCAGCCTAGGCTGTGGGCTGCAGAGCGAAGGCATCCATGGCCAGCATGCCGTACATCACCTCGCGGCTGAGGTACCGGGCGTTCAGGTCATCGCCCGCCGCCCCGAGGGCAAAGAACAGCGGCAGAACGTGGTCATCCGTCGGGTGGGCGCGTTCGGCATGCGGCGCCTGCTCGCGGTAGGCCAGCAGCGCGGGCAGGTCGCCGCGCCCCAGGGCCGCCTCGATCCAGCGGCTGAACGCCAGCACATAGGGCGCAGGCTCGCGCGCCCCGCCAAAAAATTCGGCCAGGTTGTGCGTCATGCTGCCCGAGCCCACCACCAGCACCCCCTGGCTGCGCAGGCTGCGCAGTGCCGCGCCCAGCGCATATACGTCCTGAGGCCCCGCGCCCACGGGCAGCGCCACCTGCACCACGGGCAGGTCGGCCTGCGGAAACAGGTGCATCAACGGCACCCAGGCGCCGTGGTCAAACGGGCGCTCTGCATCGCCCTGCGCCGCCATGCCAGCGGCCTGCAGCAGCGCCAGCACCTCCTGCGCCAGCGCGGGTGCCCCCGGTGCAGGGTATTGCAGTGCATACAACGCGGGGGGAAAGCCGCCAAAGTCGTGCCAGGTGGCGGGCTGCGCGCCCGTCATCACGCGCACGCCGCGCGCCATCCAGTGCGGCGACATGACAACCACGCCGCGCAGCCCCGGAAACTGTGCGCGCAACGCCTGCCCCCAGCGGGTGAGCGCGGGGCCGGTTTCGCCCGCGTCCACGGCGAACAGCGGCGCGCCGTGCGACACGAAAAGCGCGGGCACGGTGCCCTGGGCGGGAGCGGCAACGGGGTTGGCGGAAGCATTCATGACAGGTCTCCTTGCAAGCTCCAATGTAGGAGCTATCACGCCGTGCATAAAGCCCCTAGCGGGAGATGGTTCGTCCCAGAATCAGCACCAATTGAGCCCCCATCACCCGGCGGCAAACGACAATTTCTTACTCTTGCACCTTGCCGCGCAGGGCTTTTGTCTGGCCGCGCTGGCTTTTGGACTCCAGCCGGCGCTGTTTTGATCCGTAGGTGGGCTTGGTGGGCCGCCGCACCAGCGGCGCCTTGGCCACGCTTTGCACCAGCGCATTGAGCCGTGCCAGCGCATCGGCGCGGTTTTGCTCCTGGCTGCGGTATTGCTGGGCCTTGATGACCACCACGCCCTCCTGCGTGATGCGGCTGTCGCGCAGCGCCAGCAGGCGCGCCTTCACGTCGATGGGCAGCGCCGAGGCGCCGATGTCGAAGCGCAGGTGCACCGCGCTCGACACCTTGTTGACGTTTTGCCCGCCCGCGCCCTGGGCGCGCATGGCGGTGATCTCAACCTCGTCCTCGGTGATTTCGGGCAGCGCCGCAGTCATCATCGCGCCCGGCCCATGCTGCGGCTCAAGGCTGCATCTGCGCCAGCGCGTCGATGGCCAGCCCGTAGCCCGCCACGCCAAAGCCGCACATCACGGCCCGCGCCACAGCCGACAGGTAGGAATGGTGGCGAAACGCCTCGCGCGCGTGCACGTTGCTGATGTGCAGCTCGATCAGCGTCACGCCCGTGCCCTTGACGGCGTCCGCCAGCGCCACGCTGGTGTGCGTGTAGGCCCCGGCGTTGAGCACCAGGCCCGCCAGCGAGCCCGCAGCCTGCAGACGCCCGGCCTCGTGAATCCAGTCGATCAGCGCACCCTCGTGGTTGCTCTGGTGAAAGCGCAGCGCAAACCCGTGGCGCGCGCAGGCGGCGGCGCAAAGTTGCTCCACATCGGCCAGCGTCTGCGCGCCGTAGACGGCGGGCTCGCGCGTGCCCAGCAGGTTCAGGTTGGGGCCATTGAGGACAAAAACGGTTTTCACGGGGGGCACTCCAGGCATTGCGCCCGCCGGGCAGCAACGCCAGCGGGCCAGAACGCGAGATTATGCGGCGCGCAAGACAAAGGCGGCCCGAAGGCCGCCTTGCTAGGGAAGCAGGGAAGGTCGCCTGAGCTTAGCGGCGGCCATCCCCGTGGCCACGGTCGTGGCGGTCATGCCGGTGGTGCCGATGGCCCCGGTCACGGTCGCGGTAATAGTAGGCAGGCGGTGGTGCGTAGTACACCGGGGGCGCCGTGTAATAAACAGGTCTGGGCGCGTAATACACCGGGCTGGGCGGGTAGTACACGGGGCGCGGGGCCACATACACGGGCGGGGGCGCCACATACATGGGATAGCCACTGCTCACCCCCACAACCACGCCGGGCGAACTCACGCCAATCGACCAGTTGACATCGCGCGCCTGCGCCGGGGCGGCGCCCACCCCCAAAGCCAGGGCCAGGCCAGCGGCTGCGGCCATGGACAGGAAAGAACGGGTTGAGGTCATGAGAATCTCCTTTTCAAACAGGCCGGACACCTTGCCCGGGCCGGTTGACGAATGCATAACGCACGAGGCAGGGAATAGGATGGCACGAAACCCGCACGATGTTGTGTCTGTACGTATACGCGCATGTTTCAGTGCGTAAAGCATCACGGAACGGCCGCCTAAAATGCCCGCATGAGCACCCCCACCCCCGCCAACACCCAACCCGTGGCCACCGCCACGGCTGCAGAAACCACCCGTCCCAGCAACTTCCTGCGCCAGATCATCGAATCCGACCTGGCCAAGAGCACCTACGCCAGCCGCCGCTGGGCCGGCAGCCCCGGCGACGCCGCCCACCACGCGGCAGGCCAGCCCGACCCGGCCAAAATCCGCACCCGCTTCCCGCCCGAGCCCAACGGCTACCTGCACGTGGGCCACGCCAAGAGCATCTGCCTGAACTTCGGCCTGGCTCGCGACTACGGCGGCGTGTGCCACCTGCGCTTTGACGACACCAACCCCGAGAAGGAAGACCAGGAGTACGTCAACAGCATCATCGACGCCGTCAAATGGCTCGGCTTCGACTGGGCCCAGCCCGGCAACGACCAGCCCTACCAGGCCAGCGACTACTTCGACTTCATGTACCGCGCCGCCGAATGCCTGATCGAAGCCGGCCACGCCTACGTGGACGAGCAGACGCCCGAGCAGATGCGCGCCAACCGGGGCGACTTCGGCAAGCCCGGCGTGGACAGCCCCTTCCGCAGCCGCACCCCCGCCGACAACCTGGCGCGCTTCCGCGAAATGCGCGACGGCAAGCACGCCGACGGCGCCATGGTGCTGCGCGCCAAGATCGACATGGCCAGCCCCAACATCAACCTGCGCGACCCGGCCATCTACCGCATCAAGCACGCCGAGCACCACAACACCGGCAACAAGTGGTGCATCTACCCCATGTACACCTTCGCGCACCCCATCGAGGACGCGCTGGAGCAGATCACCCACAGCATCTGCACGCTGGAATTTGAGGACCAGCGCCCCTTCTACGACTGGCTGATGGAGCGCCTGATCGAAGGCGGCCTGCTCGCTGCCCCCGCGCCGCGCCAGTACGAATTTGCCCGGCTCAACCTCACCTACGTCGTCACCAGCAAGCGCAAGCTCGCCCAGCTGGTGAATGAAAAGCACGTGAACGGCTGGGACGACCCGCGCATGCCAACCATCGTCGGCCTGCGCCGCCGGGGCTACACGCCCGAGAGCATCCAGCTCTTTGCCGAACGCATCGGCGTGACCAAGGACTACTCCTGGATCGACTACAGCACCCTCGAAGGCTGCCTGCGCGAAGACCTGGAGCACAAGGCCCACCGCGGCATGGCCGTGCTGGACCCGGTCAAGCTCGTGCTCACCAACTGGGCCGAGGTGTTTGGCTCTGACGCCTACCTGGAAACCTGCACCCAGCCCGCCCTGCCCCACAGCGCCATCGCCGAAGGCCAGACGCCCCCGCCCGACCGCGTGTTCCAGATCGGCAAGGAAGTGTGGATCGAGCGCGAGGACTTTGAAGAAGTGCCGCCCAAGGGCTACAAGCGCCTGTTCCCCGGCAACGTGGTGCGCCTCAAGGGCGGCTACGTCATCGAATGCACCGGCTGCGCCAAGGACGCCGACGGCAAGGTCACCGAAGTGCACGCCAAGGTCATCCCCGACACCAAGAGCGGCACCCCCGGCGCCGACAGCGTGAAAGCCAAGGCCGCCATCACCTGGGTGGGCGCGGCCGACGGCGTGCAAGCCGAAGTGCGCCTGTACGACCGCCTGTTCACCGACGCCCAGCCCGACGCAGGCGGCAAGGACTTCCTGGCCCTGCTGAACCCCGGCAGCCTGAAGGTGGTGACGGCGTATGTGGAGCCATCGCTGGCGGCCGCCCAACCCGACGACAAATTCCAGTTCGAGCGCTTTGGCTACTTCGTGGCCGACCGCAAGGACCACGCGCCGGGCAAGCCGGTGTTCAACCGGGTGACGGGGTTGAAGGATTCTTGGGGAAAGTAAAAGGTTTGAGGAAAAAAAAAGGCGCGTAGTTAACGCGCCTTTTTTATTTTCATGGCAACGCGAGAGTCTTGGACTGAACCGAAGACTCCTTTCCGATCACCAGTGAACTGCTCGCGAGATCAGGCGAAATTTGAGATGTCGCAAAAATAATCTGATGATCGACATCAAGCTCTTCGCTGACCTTCACAATCAGCTTTTGCAAGGCATGAGATCGTTCTATTTCCTGCCCACCATCATCAATACCATCAAGCATAAGAAATCTTGGGTAGCGAATTTCAGCATTTTTAGCGCTCGCAACTAGCATAGCAAAGTGAAAGCAGTGCTTAAGCACTACCATGGAGCTTTCAGAAAATTGCTTTTGCCCGTTAACCGAAACCCAATTAGCTCCGAAATCCCAGTCTACCACCCCCGCACTTATAAACTCTTCCTGCCGAGGTAGATCCGCCCGGAGGAGATCGACCACAGTTTTCATTATTAAGTAATAAATTTCACCCTTCAGTGCTTCATCACTACCTTTGATCCGCAATATTAAATCCTGCAATTCTCCCTTTTGAGCCTCCAAAATGCTTCGGCTCGCCTGCATCTCCTCTACGACAGTTGCAAGTTTCTGATATTCCGCAATTTGTGAGAGTTTTTGTCGCATTTGACCAAGACGCTGAATCCGCCCTTCAAGCTCCGCCTCGCCGGGCGAGATCCACTCGCTTGCAGCAGCTTTGAACCGAGACTCCAGCGCTCTTAGTTGTTGTTGAAGGACAGGTAGCTCAGCCTCCAACTTCAACAAACGTTCCCTTCGGGCCTCAAAAAGACGTCTTGACTCTGACCTTTGCAAGGCCAACTCATTGCGAAGTCGCAACAACTGGGACCCAGCGTTTTCATTTTGATTGGGACTCTTGCAGAGGGAGCAAACGGAGCCTCCCTCAACATCCTCAATCTTCGAAAGACAACAGGGACAGTAATTAAACTTCACATTCCCAAGATATTTGCGCGTATCTTGAGAATCATCTAATGCATGCAATCTTCTCTCAAGTTCGAAAATAAACAACTCTGAGTCTTTATTTTCCAACTGCAATTCGACTACTTCATCCTTCTTTTTTGTATAACTACGTTGCACTTGAGTGAGTTCATCTCTCAACCCGGCAACCCTCTTTTCGGCAACTCCTACAAACCTCGCTGAAGTCCTTTTATCCTTTCTGGCAGCAGCTATCTCCTGCTCGAGTCGTGCGATTTCCTCATTAATAGAGGCTGCCTCCGCTCTCAAAAAATCGGAAGTCGACGAGGCAACGCCTGTTTTTCCAAGCACTTGAAACAAGTTGCGCAAGTCAGATATTGACTTTTCTAGTTTTGTCTCGACATCTTTTAATTCAATTTGAGCATCGTATAGCTTGTCGCTGTACACCCCGCAAAGATAGTTACCAACAGTCTCGCGAGTAAGCATCGTATCAAACGGCTCGAAGCGAAAAATCTGGTCATGGGGAGTCCTCTGATCAACATACATCAATCTTAGCAATTGATGCATAGTAATGTTAGCCGCTCCCTCACCACGCAACTCCGGAAGACCCAAGAGCCTAAAGAGCACCTGACTAAAACTTTCTTTACTGGAGCGCTGGTAAGGATAAAGCTGCCAAGCAGAGAATGGCGCCCTTAAAGCAGAGTCGAGGTCACCCCAAAACACATACATGGGATTTCTCTGCTTATCATTTACTGTGCGTTTTAAAGTTAAGGCTTCGCCGTTTATCGCCACTTGAGCAACAACGTCCGAACAAAGTAACGCCTCATTTTTCCATGGAACCCCGTCACCACCTAGGACATAGAAAATGAAGTCCATTAGAGTGGATTTACCAGAGGCATTCTGCCCACTAATGATATTTACACCAGAATGGAAATCTCCCGCATAGACAATCTGAGGGCCATTTAGAACCTGCAGTTTAAGAAGCTGCAGGGTCGGCTTTAACATAGTCATACCTATACTCCATCAATCCGCTTCTATCCTTTAGGCCACCATCCCCGTGCAGCGGCATCCGAAGCATGGGTTCGAGCAACTTTGTGAAGAATATCGACTCGGCCTTCCTAAAATCATCTACCCTCTTTGCCAATTCAAAAGGCAGAGAAGCGGAGGTCCTTACGACCCGTCCCCTCTCCAGCTCATCTCTTGCTAAGAACCCAGCAGCGGCCAAACAGTGTATTGCCCCTTCTTGTATTTCCTTGAGTCCAAAATACGCACCTCGCTTATTGAGCACACTTCGATAAGGATTATCCAAATCTTTCACCACCTTTCTTAGATTTTGATCCGAAGCAGGCAGACGAAAATCGGAGAACACAGATGGAAAGCACAACACGAAGTCCAACAATCTCAATGCATCAACTTCTACGCTATCAACCAAATCTGTTATTGCAAGAATACGAAACATACATCCATATGCATCATATGCGGGGTGATAGATCAGCATACTAATCCCACTTGATATGGCAATTGCCAGCAAGACAATACAGCATAGCCGTAATCTGACCGGTGTTCAGACCAAGCTCACTTGGCTCCATCTCTGCAGCAATCGGACTGACCACCAACTCAAATACAGCCGAATCCACGACCTGCCTGTCCGCACTTATTGCCAGTAATGGCAAAATATGCTGTGTAAATCGCGCATAAATATCCCCTAATACCCATGCAAATATCTCTTGAGCAGCAAGCGAAGACTGAAATTTCATGATCTTCTTCATAGCTCGCTCTTTAGCCTCAAGAGCAACATCCACAAGATTATCCCGCTTTGTTGCTCGTAGTTTTTCTTCCAAGGATCGATCCATCCGTTTACCAGGTCGACCAAGGTAGTGCTGCAGATCTTCAATTATCTCTGGAACAGGCGCATCTGAACTAACAGCTTCCGACCTCAACCTTTCATACAGAAGAGATATCTGACTTTTCGCATTAGCTCCATGAAAGTGCAACGAAGGGGCATTAATATCACGACCCGCAATATGTCCCCCTGCAGTTAAGTTTTTTTGTCCTGCAATCATGTGTCACTTCTTCATGTCGCGCCCAGCGAAATCACCACCAACAACAATATCACTTTGGGCTACAAATTTATTCGAATTCTTAACATAGTAAATTTTCATCGCAAAGCCACCAGATATAACACCCACAATAAATGAGAGAATTTCGCTCAAATACTCCATGACTGGCTCCTGTAAAGTGTAGAAATGCGAAACTTGAAAGAAGGCAATTATTACTATCGCACCATCGGGGGCAAGCCCGCCTTTTGCCTATAGCCGAGCTGCGAACCTCCCGCCCCCACTCGCCCCAATCACCAACCGCTGCGTCGCCCGCGTAGCCCCCACGTAGAACAGTCGCGCTTCCTCGCGCTCGTCTTCGCCCTCGGCGGGCATGCGCCCAGCGCCCACCAGCGCCACCACCGGGAACTCCAGCCCCTTGCTGACGTGCAGCGTCATCACCTTGATGCTGTCGTGCGCGGGGTCGTACGCGCTGGACGAGTTGCGGCGCACCTGGTGCGGCAGCTTGCGTTTGCGCAGGAATTCGGCGCACATGTCCATTTCGCTATGGTGGCGGCAGAGGATGGCCATGTCGGCCCAGGCGTGGCCTTCGCGGTGGGCGGTGGCCAGCAGCTCGGCCACCTGGGCCACCTCTTCGCGCAGGGTGGGCAGGCGCACGATGAGCGGCGCTTCGCCGTCGCGCCCGCAGCTCACAGGTTTGAGCAGGGGCACGCCGTCGTCGTCCTTGTCTTCGGCGGTCAATAGATCAGCCGCGACGAGGCTGGCGGTTTGCAGGATCTGCCGCGTGTTGCGGTAGTTGATATTGAGGATGGTGGTGCGCCCCTGCGCCTGGATGCCCACGCTCTTGAAGCTGAAGTTTTTGCTTTTCTGCGTGCGGTCGTAGATGCTCTGCGCGTCGTCGTACAGCACGAGCAGGCTGTTGGTGGCGGGGTCCACCATCTGCGCCACCAGGCGCAGCCATTCGGGCGCGAAGTCGTGGCCTTCGTCGATGAGCACGGCCTGGTATTGCCCGCTGGGGATCTGGCGGCGGTCCACGCCGGTGATGACGCGCTGGACCATGTCTTCAAAGAAGGCGTCCCAAGACAGGTTCTGCGGGGGCAGGTCTTGCCCGTAGGCCACCAATTGCTGTCGACACCATTTGTGGAAGTGCACGGCGTGCACGCGGTCGGCGATGCCTTTGGCGGCCATCACACGCGCAATCTGCCGGGCCAGCGGTTCGTTGTAGCAGAGGATGAGGATGGGTTTGCTGGCCGCGGTGTGGGCCTTGGCCAGGTGTTCGGCGCGGTAGCCCAGCAGCATGGTCTTGCCCGACCCGGCCACGCCGTGGATGACGCGGTGCCCATCGCCCAGGCTGCGGGCCAGCTGCTCCTGCTGCAGGTCCATCACCCGCATGATGCTGGGCAGTTCGGCGGCTTCATCGCTGTCGTCAAACAGCGAGTCCTGCACCTGCACACGTACCTCGGGGAACATGATCCAGCGCACCCGGTCCATCTGTGGCAGCGACATGACGCCGCCCATCATGAAGGGGAACATGTCCCACAGTCGGCTTTGCAGAGCCTCGGGCTCCACCTGTTCGCCCATTTCGTCCTGGCAGACCACGCGGTGCGGCTCGATGGCGTGAGCGAGTTCGGCCTTGCTGAACTGTGCGCGGGTGATGTTGGGCAAAACCACTCCGTAGCTCCACGGAAAGGCCAGCTTGCCTTTGTATCGGCCGTCAGGGTGCACCAGCTGCGGGTCGCGCTCCAGCGCGTTGACCACCTGGTGTGCGTACTGCCGGGCCTGCTCCAGCGGGTTGGGAATAGTCTTGGGGCCTAGTTCGCCATGGATGCCCCAGGTCTGCTTGTTGGCCTGGATGATGGTGGAGAGCCGGAAGTCCTTGACCTCCAGAATCAGGATTCCCCGGCGCGGGTGCATGACGACGAAGTCTGGGTGCTGGTGCTGTGGGCCTACGGCCACGTCGTACCAAAGCAGGTAATCGGCATCGAGCTTCTGCTCCAGCCGTTCGGCCACACGCCGCTCGCCGCTGGTCATGCGAGCCACACAGCTGCCCAAGGCCGGTATCAGTACCGCCATCGCCTCTCCCCCCTGTTTGTGGATTCAGTGGACCGGCCATCATGCCAAAAATGGAAGATGAAATGCGCCTTTGAGCGTTACTTTTCGAAGTATTTGGAGGGAAAAGTGCAGCGCAATGGATAGCTACTGCACGCTGACAAGTTCTTTGCACCATTGGCGCACTCGCCGGCTGGACCTCAACCGACACTACCAGAGCGTTGTTGCCACGTGATCGACTCGCGTCCCTGTGGGACGTAAACGAGTCAGCGCGGGCCTTGGCGCCATTCACCCAAAAAATACCCCAACCGCCTACTAAACCAACGCCGTAGTCCTGGCGACGCCAAAGTTTTGGTCTGAATTACTACATTTTTGATAGCTGCTAGCGCTTTACCCATAAGCGCAAAATGCTAGTTTGATGCATAAACGTAGCCCACCCCTGACACACCATAGGTACCGAGCTTTAAAGATACAAACATCACCAAGCCTCTGACCCAGACGCCTTCCTTCACACCCACTTGAGCGGCTGGCACACGGAAAACTCCATCGATACACTTCGTCCAATGCACCTCGCCATCGCTCAACACCGCACCGGCATTGCCGCCATCTGCCAGCGCTACGGCATTCGGCGGCTGGATGTGTTTGGTTCGGCTGCGCGGGCCAGTGACTTTGACCCGGCCCACAGCGATGCGGACTTTCTGGTGGAGTTTGCGCCGGGCGTCGAGCTTGGGCTTCACACGATTTTTGGCGCAAAAGCCGATCTGGAAGCTCTGCTGGGCCGTGGCGTGGACTTGGTGGAGCCGGGCGCACTGCGCAACCCCTATGTGCTGGCCAGCATCAACCGCCAACGCGAGGCTGTTTTTGCAGCGTGAAACACCCCAGACCATGTCGCGCACCTTCACCCCCACCTACGCCCAAGTACCGCCCGGCCCGGTGTCTGGCCCCTTGCAGTTGCTGCCCGTCAACGCCGAGGTGGTGGCGGTGCACACCGCCGATGGGGCGCATGTGGGTTCGCTCAAAAAGGTGGGCGGGGTCTGGAAGTTCAAGGCCATGGGCTATGACGCGGCCGGTGGCATGGAGCCGGGCCACGGCCCGCTGACGGAGCAGCACAACATGCAGTTCGCCACGCCCGATGCTGCCAAGGTGAGCGCGCGGTTGCTGGGTGCGCTGGCGGGCGGGCCGGGCTCATCGTCTTGACTCCTCGTGCACCCATTTTGCTTCTATTTTTATAGCTGCTCGCGCAATATTCATAAGCGCTGCAGGCCGATTTTTCACAAAATGGCTTGCTCCGCTAAACTTCCCACCATGCGCCCTTCCCAAGCCCTCAGCCAGCACCGTGAAGCCGTCTGCCGTGCTGCGGCGCGCTACCACGTGGCGAACCCCCGGGTATTTGGTTCGGCTCTGCGTGGGGATGATGGCGATGGCAGCGATCTGGACCTGTTGGTGGACACACTGCCCGGAACCACGTTGCTGGATCTGGGTGGCCTGCAGGACGAACTCCAGGAGTTGCTGGGCGTGCCGGTCGATGTGCTTACCCTCAAGGACCTGCCAGCCAAGTTCCGCGACATCGTCGCCCAGGAGGCTAGGCCTGTATGACCGTGAACAGGCTGGCGGATTATCTGGACCACATGCGCCAAGCCATTGCCGACGCGCAATCGTTCACCGAAGGCATGGCACAGGCAGACTTCGAGCAAGACAGGCGCACCCAGCAAGCGGTGGTCATGAGCCTGATCGTTCTCGGTGAAGCGGCCACCAAGGTGATGGATCAGCATTCCGCCTTTGCAGCCGAGCACAGCCACATCCCTTGGCGCAGCATGCGCGGCATGCGCAGCCGCATTGCCCATGGCTACTTTGAGATCAACCTCGAAGTGGTGTGGGACACGGTTCAAACCGCCTTGCCGGTTTTGAAAACCCAGCTCGACGCCTTGCCGTCGTCCAGTTGATCTGACACCGCCGAGCGCCACAGCTTTTCGGCGCAGCACGACATGCCGTTCGCCACGCCCGTTGCAATCAAGGTGAGCGCACGGCGGCTGGGTGCGCTGGCGGGCAGACCAGATTCATCGCCTTGATTTCTTGCGCGCCCATTTTTGCTTCTATTTTCATAGCCGTTTGCGCTTGTAATTCAAGGGCTAGAGCCGGATTCAATTCATTTTTTCGGGTTCAAGTTCCAATGACGACAGACAGAAGAGGTTGCATGTTGTCGATACACGCCCCCTGTCAGTACACTTGCCCCATGCGCCCCTCTGAAGCCCTCTCACAGCACCGCGCGGAGATCCGCGCGATTGCGTTGCGCCATCGCGTTGGCAGCGTGCGGGTGTTTGGTTCCGCGCTCCATGGCGATGACACACCCGAAAGCGATCTGGACTTGTTGGTCGAACCGACTGCGGAAACCACGCTGATGGACATCGGCGCCATCCGGTTTGAACTGAAGCAGTTGCTGGGCATGGATGTGGATGTGCTGACCCCCAACAGCCTGCCCGCGAGCTTCCGCGACCAGGTGCTGCGCGAGGCCATCGCGGTATGAGCCGGGCACACCCGCTGCGGGTGGCGGATTATTTGCAGCACATTCAGCAGGCCATTGGCAACATTCAGGACTACATCGCGGGCATGGACTTGGCCGCATTCATGGCAGACCGCAAGACTTGCGATGCCGTGATCCGCAATCTTGAAATCATTGGCGAGGCCTGCAACAACGTCGCCAAAAGCCACCCCGACTTTGCGCGAGAGAACGCCCATGTGCCATGGGGCTTTGCCTATGAAATGCGCAACGCCCTTGCGCATGGTTACTTCACCGTAGATGTGGGCATCGTCTGGCAAACCGTGCAGAGCGATCTGCCTGCGCTCCAAAAACAAGTGTCTGCACTTCAACCCTGATTTGCTACGATTTTGATAGCTTCTCGCGCCCTTTTCACGGGCTTTGAAGGCAAAATTTCGCAATAGCCCGTTGCGCTCATCCCTCGCATGCGCCGCCGCAAACCCCACCACCACGTCTACGTGGTCGAACTCTCCAAGGACGTGCTGAACGAGCCGCGCTTTCGCAAGTGCAACCCCGGCTACATCGACGGCAAGCCCTGCGTGTACGTGGGCATGACGGGGCTGGACCCGGATGTGCGCTTCGACAAGCACAAGGCGGGCATCCAGGCCAACCGGTTCGTGACGCAGTACGGCCTGCGCCTGCTGCCCGATTTGTACGAGGGCTTCAACCCCATGGGCTACGACGAGGCGGTGGACCGGGAGATCGAGATTGGCATCGACCTGCGTTCGGCGGGGTTTGGGGTGTGGCAGGCGTGAGCGTTGGCGCCTTGGTTGGGCCCATGCACCAATTAAACCCAAAAAGGGTATGATTGCACCCAATATGGGTATTTGCACCAATCCCCCCAATCCGTCATCCATTGCCGACGCACTGTTTCCCAAAGTGCGCCAGCGGGTGCTGGCTGTGCTTTTTGGCACGCCGGATCGCAGCTACTACTCCAATGAAGTGATTGCTCTGGCGCAGTCGGGCACCGGTGCGGTGCAGCGGGAGCTGGCGGATCTTGCAAAGGCAGGCTTGCTCACCGTGCGCATGCAGGGCAACCAGAAGCACTACCAGGCCAACGCCAGCGCCCCCGTGTTTACCGAGCTGCGGGGGCTGGTGCTCAAGACCATGGGGCTGGCCGATGTGCTGCGCGCCGCGCTGGCGCCGCTGGCGGGGCAGATCGATGGCGCGTTCATCTACGGTTCGGTGGCGCGCCAGCAAGACACGGCACAGAGCGATGTGGACGTGATGATCGTGAGCAGCACGCTGGGCTATGGCGAGGTGTTTGGCGCGCTGGAGGGCGCCACCGTGTCGCTGGGTCGCAAGGTCAACCCCACGCTGTACAGCCCTGCCGATTGGGCTCGGCGGCTGGCGGGTGACAATGCCTTTGCCACCCGCGTGTGGCAACAGCCCAAAATCTGGCTGATCGGCAGCGAGGAAAAGCTCCATGCACCCAGCGCTTGAAAACCTGTGCGGCCCCGGCAAGCAGCTAAAAGCCGAGGCACCGGACGAAAAAGAAATCGCCGGGCTGCTGCGCACCGGCGTGGCACGCCTGCACGACGCGCAAAACACCGCGCTGGCGCTGGAGAGCCGCTTTGACCTGGCCTACAACGCCGCACACGCCCTATGCCTGGCCGCATTGCGGCGCATGGGCTACCGGGCCAGCAACCGCTACATCGTGTTCCAGGTGTTGCCCCACACGCTGGGCCTGGGGCCAGAGGTGTGGCGTGTGCTGGACAAATGCCACAACACGCGCAACCTGGGCGAGTACGAGGGCATGCTGGATGTGGACGAGCGCCTGGTAACAGACCTGGTTACCGCCACCGAGGCCGTATCCCGGGCGCTCCAGAAGCCATAACACCCCACGTCGTCCCTCTGCGCGAAGGGCGGCCATGTCAGCGCGGGCTTGTCAGCCAGCCCACCGCCTTGCGCGTGAGCGGCGCCACCACCAGCACGACCGGAAAGGCGATGAGCCACGCGGTAAGCCAGGCCGAGGCCCACATGCCGGGAAACTGGGCATCAAGCCCCACGGCGCGGTAGGTGGAGATGCCGGAGACCAGCAGCGACATCAGGCCGGAGAGGATGAAGCCGAACAGTGCGGGGGCGTATTTCTGGGGGAACATGGTGAACTCTCTTTCGTGAATGAAGGTGGAACGGAAATGACGGCCGCTCAGCGGCCGATCTGCTGCACGGCGGTGGCCGCGAGGTACAGGCCCGCGCCGAAGACGGCGTGGTTGGTCAGGCTGCGCGCGCAGTTCTGGAGCGGCGCGGGCGTCTTGCGGGCGGCCACGCCCAGCCCCATGGCGGGCTGCATGATGAACAGCGGCACGGCCACGCTGGCCACGCCGAAGGCCAGCGCGGGCCACAGCGTGGGGGTCTGCAGCCAGCCGCTGCCCTGCCACACGGCCAGCAGCGCAGCGAAGGCGATGCCGACCAGATAGTGCACCAGCCAGCCCAGGCCGCGCTCGCCCGCCAACGGCGCGGCCTGCGCGATGGAGGTGTGCCGCCAGCGCCCGCGCAGGCCATGCCCGGCCCAGCGGCCGAGCAGCATGAAATTCATCGTGGGCACGCCCAGGCGCTGCAACAGCAGCAGCCAGGCATCCAGCACGGCCGTGGCGCCCACGCCCACGAGGGCGATGGATGCGATATCTTGAAGTGAAAGCATGGTGAAACTCCTTTTGCAATGGACCGCCAGAGCGGTTGCTGGTTAATATAGAAGTTCAAGTCAACTTCAAGTCAAGAGGTTTTTGCATGGACATTTCCGAGGTGGCCCGGCTGTCGGGGGTGCAGGCCTCGGCACTGCGCTATTACGAGAGCAAGGGGCTCATCCACGCGCTGGCGCGGGACGGCGGGCGGCGCCGCTTTGCGCCCGAGGTGCTGGACCAGCTCGCGCTCATCGCGCTGGGGCAGGCGGCGGGTTTTTCGCTGGACGAGATCCGCAGCATGTTCACGCCCGGCGGCGAGCCCAACATCGACCGCGCGCTGCTGTCCGCCAAGGCCGACGAGCTGGACCGCACGGTCAAGCGCCTCAAGGCCATGAGCGAGGGCCTGCGCCACGCCGCCATGTGCCCCGCGCCCAGCCACGCGCAGTGCCCGTCGTTCCAGCGCCTGCTCAAAGCAGCGGCGGCCGGCATGATAGAGACCCAGCCCCGGCCGCTGGCGCCGCGCGGGAAGTGAGCGCGATTGCTCCTCTTTCAATAGCTAATAGCGCTTTACCCATGGGCGTTACAGGCCAATTTGATTCAAAACCATGATCCATTCAATCCCCACCGACCCCACGGCCGTCCTGCACTTCTGGTTCGAGGAGCTGACTGCTGCGCAGCATTTCGCCAAAGACGCCGCGCTGGACGCCGCCATTGCCCAGCGCTTCGGCCCCACACTGGATGCCGCCGCGCGCGGCGAGCTGTCGGGCTGGCGCAGCACCGCACCGGGGCGGCTGGCCGAGATCGTGGTGCTGGACCAGTTCTCGCGCAACGTGTGGCGCGACACACCGCGCGCCTTCGCGCAGGACGGCATGGCCCTGGTGCTGGCGCAGGAGCTGGTGGCCAGCGGGCAGGACCGCGCCCTGCCCCCAGCGCAGCGCGCCTTCGCCTACATGCCCTACATGCACAGCGAATCGGCTGCCATCCACGCGCAGTCGGTGCGGCTGTTCGCGCAGCCGGGGCTGGAGGGCAACCTGCGCTTCGCGCTGCAGCACCAGGCCATCATCGAGCGCTTTGGCCGCTACCCGCACCGCAATGCCGTGCTGGGGCGAGTTTCCACGGTGGAGGAGCAGGCGTTCCTGCAAGGGCCGGGCTCTTCGTTCTGACGTAGCGCGGATGGTGCCGGGCAAGGCCCTGGTGCGAGCGCCATTTGGCGGTCACCAGGCCTCCCTACAATGCCGCGATGCCTTTTTCCACCCGCTGGCGGCTTCGGCTTGCCGCCCCTCTCCTTGGGCTGGCCTGCGGCCTGGCCAGTGCCCAGACCCCGCCCATCACCGCTGATGTGCCCAGCGCCCCTGCCTCTGCTGTGCAACCCCCTGCGGCGCAGGCGGCCGTGCTCTCGCGCGATGCCCGGCGCATCCATGCGCTGTCGCGCGACAAGCTCTTGCAGATCCGCACGCTGCTGCGCACCTCCAACACCCAGGCGTCGATTGGCTCGGGCTTTTTCGTGTCGGCCGACGGGCTGATCGTGACCAACTTCCATGTGGCCAGCCAGCTCGCGCTGGAGCCAGAGCGCTACCGGGGTGTGTACGTCACCATCGACGGGCAGGAGGGCGATGTCGATCTGCTGGCCTTCGATGTGCAGCACGACGTGGCCGTGCTGCGCGCGCGTGGCCGCACCAGCCCCGCGCCGGTGCTGGAGTTCCGCCCCGCCGCCGAGGCGCTGGCCCAGGGCGAGCGCATCTACTCGCTGGGCAACCCGCTGGACATTGGCTTTGCCGTGACCGAGGGCACCTACAACGGCCTGGTGCGGCGCAGCTTTTACCCGCGCATCTTCTTTGGCGGCACGCTCAACCCCGGCATGAGCGGCGGCCCCGCCGTGGACGACGCCGGGCGCGTGCTGGGCGTGAACGTGGCCAAGCGGCTCGATGGCGAGCAGGTGAGCTTTCTCATCCCGGCCGAGTTTGCCCAGGCGCTGCTGCAGCGCGCGGCCAGTGCCCAGCCCATCACGCAACCGGCGCACAAGGAGGTGGCGCGGCAACTGCTGGTGCACCAGCAACTGCTGACCGAGCGCTTTTTGCAGACCCCGTTCCACGACCAGCGCCACGGCAACTACCTGGTGCCCGTGCCCGACGACGCGCTGGCCCGCTGCTGGGGCAGCGGGCGCGACCCGGACTACAGCGCGCTGCACTTGGAGCGCTCGGCCTGCCAGACCAACAGCCACGTGGTGGCGGGCGACTTCAGCACCGGCACGGTGCGCCTGGGCTACGAGGCCTACGATGCCCCCGCCTATGGCGCTGCGCGCTTCGCGCGCAAGTATTCGCAAAGCTTTGCCAGCGAGCGGCTGCCCCATCGCGGCAACCGCCGCCAGACGGCCGCCGAGTGCGCCGAGCGCTATGTGGACCCGGGCGGCCTGCCGCTGCGCGCGGTGGTCTGCATGTCGGCCTACCGCAAGCTGCCCGGTCTGTACGACATGACCGTGCTGGCCGCCACCCTCAACCAGCCCACGCAGGGCGTGCTGGGCCGCCTGGACGTGCGCGGCATTGGCTTTGACAACGGCCTGAAGCTGGCCGAGCGCTACCTGCAGTCCTTCCGGTGGGAGGCCGCGCCATGATGCCCACCCTGGCCCTGCTGGAGGCCTTTGACCGCCACGGCGCGCTGCTGGCGCGCACCCCCGTCACGCGCTGGCCCGTCACCGTGGGCCGTGGCCTCGATTGCGACCTGGTGCTGGACGACCCGCATGTGGCGCCCACGCACCTGCGCATCGACCGGGCTGCGGACGCGCCCCGCACCGTGCGCGTGGAGGTGCAACCCACCCTCAATGGCGCCCTGCTGCAGCGCAAGCGCCACGGCGGCGGCCAGCGGTTTGACTGGCCCGACGGTGCACCACTGGAGATTGGCCGCACGCGCATCGCGCTGCGCCTGGCCGATGCACCCATCCCCGCCGAGCTGCCGCTGCCGCGCTTCCCCTGGCGCACGCTGGCCACCACCGTGGCCCTGCTGGCGCTGATGCTGGCCGCCACGCTGGGCGCCGCATGGCTGAAGGCCGACGACGCGTCCAAATACCTCAAGGCACTGCCCGGCACCCTGCTCGGCCTGGCGCTGGCGGTGGGCGGCTGGGCGGGCCTGTGGGCCATCGCCAACAAGGTGTTCGACGGCCATTTGCAGTTCTGGCGCCATGTGCGCATCGCCTGCGCCCTGTACCTGGGGGCCGAAGCGGTGGCGCTTGCGGCCAGCCTCGCGGCGTTCGCGATGTCGTGGGAGGCCTTCTCGCGCTTTGGCCCGGTGCTCATCACGCCGGTACTGGCCGTGGGCATCTACGCCCACCTGGCCGCCGTGCTGCCCCGCCGCCGCACCGGCCTGGCCTGGACGGTGGGCGCCGTGCTGGCCCTGGGCATACCGGCATGGCTGGGCGCGCAGTGGCTCAACCACGCCCGGCTGTCGAACCAGCTGTACATGAGCAGCCTGTTCCCGCCCGGCCTGCGGCTGGCCCCTGCCGTGCCCGTGCCGCAGTTCATGCAGGAAGCCGGGGCGCTGCGCGAGCGGCTCGACCAGCGCATGACCACCGACGGCGAAAGCGAAGGCGAAAACGAGGAATAGCAGCCGCCAGGGCCGGAAGGGCCCCGCCTCAACGCGCCTGAAAGGTCTCCAGCGGCGCCCGCACCCGCTGCGCCGCCAGGGCCTGCCACGCTGGCGTGCCGCAGCCCCCCACCAGGTCGTGGCCCAGCGCGCTCCAGAGGGCGTCATCCGGGTCCAGGCCCAGCGCCTGGATGAACGGTGCCTGCACGATGAAGCACTGGTGCCGGTAGGGCAGCAGGTAGGCCGTGCGGTCGGCATCCAGCACGGCCAGGGCCTCGCCGTGGCGCGCGAACCACTGGTGGAGCAGGATGCCGGTGCGCGGCGCGTGCCAGAAATCCCCCAGGTCGTCCCCCGCCCGGGCCTGGCCGCCCAGCACATGGCGCGCATGCTCCCAGTGGGCAAAGCCCACGGCGCGCGCGGCCTCGTGCAGGCAGTCGGCCAGCCGCAGGGTGCCCGCCACGCCCTCGCGCCGCGCGCGGTTGAGCCGCACGCGCGCGCGGGTCTTGAGCTCGTCCAGCGCGCTGTTCATCGCACCTCCTTGCCGCCGCCGGGCGCCAGATGCTGCAGCAGCGCGGTCGCCGCATCGGCAGCCCCGGCGGGCAGGCCCTGCAGCAGCCCGGCGCACAGGGCACCGGCCGTGGCGCGGGCTTCGCCCAGCACGGCGCGGCCGGCGGGGCGCAGGCTGACATGGCCCGCGTCGCGCGCGATGTGGCCGGTCTTCTCCAGCGGGATCAGGCGGCGCACCACGGCCGACAACGGCACGCCCAGCGGCGCCACCAGCGCCGCCGTGGGCAGATGGCCGCCCTCGGCCTGCGCCAGCGCGTGCAGCACGATGAAGTCGGCATGACCAATGCCGTGCCAGGTGCCCAGCGCGTCGTTGAGCACCCATTGCAGCCGGGCGTGGGCCTGGCTGATGTCCAGGCAGAGGTTCAGGGCCTGCGCGCTCATGCCGCCAGCTCCTCATGCCACAGCGCATGCAGCGCGGCAAGTTCGCTGCGGTAGTCGGCCTCGGTGGCATCGGCGCGGCGCTTGAGGGTGTCGAGCACCTCGAAGCGCAGCGCCGCCGCGCCATGCGCGTGCCAGGCCTGCTGCAGGCGCCGGTCGGGGTGGCCCCCCATGCGCAGCTGAAACTGGTCGCGGTTGAAGGCGCCCGGCAGGTTCATGCTGGCCTTGACATAGACGAGCTGCGCCGCGTCGCAGCGCACGGCGTACACGCCCATGGGCGGCGGGTTGTCTTTGTAGTGACGGATGAGCGCGCGGCGTTGCGCAGCGGCGCCGGGGTGGAAAGCGGAGGAAGCAGCCATGCCAGAGTCCTTGGGTTCGTGGGCGGCCATCCCGCGCGGGGCCGACGAAACAAAGGCAGAAGCTGTCAGGTCACAGGAAAAGGGCCCGTGAAACCGGGCCGAGGGTGAGAGCCTCTTGAGCGGGCGGGCGCCCCTCAGCACCCGAGGGGCGGATTCTACCGTGTCATTGCAAAAACAGGCGATAGCGCCCTGAATACAAGCGCAAGCAGCTCTGTTTTATGTAGCAGACGTACACCATCCCCCCGCTTCCAAGACCCTGTGCAATGGTCGGACCCTCCTCGCATTCGCCACCCGGGGGGTTAGGCTGGCATAGCGATCATGCATCTCCTTGATTAGATTTATCCAATGGAGTCCCATGGTTGATTGACCTATCCTTTTGCCAGACCCATCCAACGCAAGACCAAGGAGAGCGCCATGAGCAACGCACCCCAATGCCCCTTCACCCACGGCGGCAAGACAACGCTGGGCACCCAGTCCAACCGCGACTGGTGGCCCAACCAGCTGAACCTGGGCATCCTGCACCAGCACGCACCAGCCTCCAACCCGCTGGGCGCTGATTTCAACTACGCCGAAGCCTTCCAGGCGCTGGACTACGCCGCCCTCAAGGCCGATCTGAAGGCGCTGATGACCGACTCGCAGGACTGGTGGCCCGCCGACTGGGGCCACTATGGCGGCCTGTTCATCCGCATGGCCTGGCACAGCGCGGGCACCTACCGCACGGCCGACGGGCGTGGCGGCGCGGGCACGGGCAACCAGCGCTTCGCGCCCATCAACAGCTGGCCCGACAACGGCAACCTGGACAAGGCACGGCGCCTGCTCTGGCCCATCAAGCAGAAATACGGCAACGCCATTTCGTGGGCCGACCTGATGATCCTGGCGGGCAACGTGGCGCTTGAATCCATGGGTTTCAAGACCTTCGGCTTTGGCGGCGGGCGCGTGGACATCTACCAGCCCGAGGAAGACATCTACTGGGGCGCCGAGGCCGAGTGGCTGGCCACCAGCGACAAGCCGAACAGCCGCTACAGCGGCAACCGCGAGCTGGAGAACCCGCTGGCCGCCGTGCAGATGGGCCTGATCTACGTAAACCCCGAGGGGCCGGACGGCAACCCCGACCCCGTGGCCTCGGGCCGCGACGTGCGCGAAACCTTCGCCCGCATGGCCATGGACGACGAGGAAACCGTGGCCCTGGTGGCCGGTGGCCACACCTTCGGCAAGGCGCATGGCGCAGGCGACCCCGCCCTGGTGGGCCCTGCCCCCGAGGCTGCGCCGATCGAGGTGCAGGGCCTGGGCTGGATCAACCAGTTCGGCACCGGCAAGGGCATCTACACCACCACCAGCGGCATCGAGGGGGCCTGGAAGCCCCACCCCACCACCTGGGACAACGGCTATTTCGACATGCTGTTCGGCTACGAGTGGGAGCTGACCCGCAGCCCCTCGGGCGCCCAGCAGTGGGTGGCCAAGAACTGCAAGCCCGAGCACCTGATCCCGGACGCGCACGACCCCAGCCAGAAGCACCCGCCGATGATGACCACGGCCGACCTGTCGCTGCGCTTCGACCCGGCCTATGAAAAGATTGCGCGCCGCTTCCACCAGGACCCGCAGGCCTTTGCCGACGCCTTTGCCCGCGCCTGGTTCAAGCTCACGCACCGCGACATGGGCCCCAAGGCCCTGTACCTGGGCCCCGAGGTACCGGCCGAAGACCTGATCTGGCAAGACCCGGTGCCCGCCGTGGACCACGCGCTGGTGGATGCCAGCGATGTGGCGGCGCTCAAGGCGCAGGTGCTGGCCTCGGGCCTTTCGGTGGCCGAACTGGTGGCCACGGCCTGGGCCTCGGCCTCCACCTTCCGGGGTTCGGACAAGCGCGGTGGCGCCAACGGCGCGCGCATTCGCCTTGCGCCGCAGAAGGACTGGGCAGCCAACCAGCCCGCGCAGCTGGCCCGTGTGCTGGGCGTGCTCGAAGGCATCCAGGGCCGGTTCAACGCCGCGCAGACGGGCGGCAAGAAGGTGTCGCTGGCCGACCTGATCGTGCTGGCCGGTGGTGCCGCCGTCGAGGCTGCGGCCCAGGCGGCGGGGCATGCCGTCACGGTGCCCTTCACCCCGGGCCGCACGGATGCATCGCAGGAACAGACCGATGCAGAATCGTTCGCGGTGCTCGAACCCGTGGCCGATGGCTTCCGCAACTACCAGAAGCAGGCGTTGCGGGTGTCTGCCGAGGAGTTGCTGCTCGACAAGGCCCAGCTGCTGACGCTGAGCGCGCCTGAGATGACCGTGCTGGTGGGCGGCCTGCGCGTGCTCGGTGCCAATGGGGGCCAGACATCCCACGGGGTGTTCACCCAGCGCACCGGGCAGCTGACCAACGACTTCTTCGTGCACCTGCTCGACATGGGCACGGCCTGGAAGGCCGCCACCGAGGCCCAGGACATCTTCGAGGGCCGCGACCGCAAGACCGGTTCCGTGAAATGGACGGCAACCCGCGTGGACCTGGTGTTCGGCTCCAACGCGCAGTTGCGCGCCATCGCCGAGGTGTATGCGCAAAGCGATGCGCAGCCAAAGTTCGTGCGCGACTTCGTGGCCGCCTGGACCAAGGTGATGAATCTCGACCGCTTTGATGTGAAGTGAGCCACCGCACACCCCGGAAGGGGTGTGAAATTGCGATAAGGTCACGTCTTTCTGACGCAAGGCTGGCGCGGGAAAGCGCCAGCTTTTTTTTGATCCCGCACTTCCATGAACTTCACCGACCGCCTCCAGCAGCTCCCCTCCGCCACCCACCTCGCCGCCCTGCACCTGCTGGCCGCCGACGGCCAGGTGCTCGCGACCCTCGAAAACAAGCCCGGCCAGGCCGGTTCGCTGGCGGTGTATGCCGCGCTGGCGGCGCTGTATGGCGGCCAAATCACGCCCGCCGCCGCGCGCCTGGGGCTGGAGTGGTATGCCGAGCACACGCAGGACGCGCTGGCCCACCCCGGCAAGCACCCCAACATCGACCGCCTGCTGGCCTGGGCCGAGGGCAGCGAGAGCTACCGCGCACAAACCGTCGCGGCCTGACGGAGCGCTGGCGCGAAGCGGCTGCTCAGGCGCTGCAGAGCACGCCTGATCGGCGTACAGTGGGCGCCGGGTCGTGCCGCCCCGGACCTTGCCGGCACCGCTGTTCCCCCCGAAAGGAGCCCGCCCATGACCGCCCCCACCGGCACCGTCACCCTGCACCGCGTGCTGCGCGCGCCGCCCGAGCGCGTGTACCGCGCCTTCCTCGACCCCGACGCCATGGCCAAATGGCTGCCGCCGCACGGTTTCACCGGGCGGGTGCTGGAGCAGGACCTGCGCGTGGGCGGCCGCTACCGCATGCAGTTCACCAACTTCGGCAACGGCCAGGTGCACACCTTCGGCGGCGAATACCTGGAGCTGATTCCAGGCGAACGCATCGTCAACACCGACCGCTTCGATGCCCCCAACCTCCTGGGCGAGATGCGCACCACGGTCACCCTCCGGGCCGTCTCCGTCGGCACGGAGCTGCGGGTGGTGCAGGAAGGCATTCCGGCCGCCATACCCGCCGAGGGGTGCTGCCTGGGTTGGCAGGAGTCGCTGCAGTTGCTGACCCTGCTCGTGGAGCCAGACATTCCAGCGGAATGATCGCGCTCCTCTTTCAATAGCTGGTAACGCTTTTCCTGTAAGCCCTGGAGGCTGATTTCTCTCAAATCCGGACGCAGGCGCGCCGGTCAGCGCTGCGCCAGCACGAAATCGACCGCCGCGCACACCGCCGCGGCTTGCGCGGCATTGCATTGTTCGGGCGTGGCGCGCGGGCTGTCGGGGTAGACCTCGGTGGTGGTCGTGTAGCGCGCGCCGGTCACGCTGGCGCACAGGCCCAGCGCGCGCAGCGGGTAGCGCACCACGCCATGCGCCACGGCGGGCGTGCCGATGAGCTGGCCCTGCGCGTCGGCGGGCGCGATGTGGGTGATGGGCTCCACCGCTTCAATGATGGCCTGCTGGAAGGCGGGCTGGGGGTTCTCGGTGTCGTCCACCAGATAAAAGCCGTCCGGGATGCTGCCGGGCTCGAACGGTTTGCCGTCGCGCGCGGCCAGCGCGGGGCGAAACACGGTCTCGTCGGTGTCGGTGGTCTCGTGCAGGTCCACATGCGCCACGAACTGCCCGCGCAGCGGCGCCACCAGGCGCATGAGCGCGGCCGACTCCTGCGCCGGGCTGGGCTCGCGGAACGAGCGGTTGGGGTCGATGGCGTCAAAGTTCCAGCGGTGGATGCGCTCGTAGGCCCAGGGGCTCACGCAGGGCACCACGAGCAGGTTCACCCGCCCGGCGTACTGCTCGGCATGCCGGTCCAGAAAACGCAGCGCGCCATGCACGCCGCTGGTCTCGTACCCATGCACGCCGCCCGTGACCAGCACGCCGGGCAGGCCGCTGTGCCAATCCCCGTTGCGCAGCGCGAGCAGGGGGTAGCGCTCGGCGCCGTAAACCACCTCGCCGTAGGGCTGCACGTCGAAACGCGGGCGCAGGCGCTCGATGGCGGTCAGCACCTCGTCGGCATAGCTGCGCTGACGCACCTGGCGCGCGCGCCACTGGGCGATTTCTGCGGGGCCCCAGGGCTGGCCGGGGGTGCCGATGGGAGGAAGCGCGGAAAGAGTCATCGGGGGTGCCTGCGTCGGAAAAGCCTCGCATCATAGGGGGCATGGGTTACCCTCGCCCCTTACCCACCAAGGAAACCGCCATGAAGAAACTCAACGTCACCATCCAGCTTGAAATGTCCGTGCCCGACGACTGGGAACTGGTGGAGACCTCCGAGGGCACGCCGGTCATCCGCATGCCCGACGGGCAGTTTCTCGACATCGCCATCGAGCCGCTGTTCGCCAGCGACCCCGAGGATGTGTGGAGCAGCACCGAGGACGAGGATGTGCTCAATGACATCCTGGACATGGTCGAGAGCGAAGCCGTCACCTACGAAATCGTCGCCTGACCACCTTCTCACTCGCCGGTGAAGTCCCCGGTGGCCAGAAAGCGGCGCACCAGGTCGAAGAAGCTGTCGTAAAACCCGTCGGCGGCAATGGTTTCGCTGCCCACCTTGACCATGGCCTCATGCCCTGCCGCCATGGGCAGCGACACCGAGCCGATGGCGCCCACTCCCAGGCTGGCCGAGTTGCTCACTTTCTTGAGGGCAAAGCGGTCCTGCACGGCGGTGACAAAGCCCAGGCTGACCTGCCCGCCGGGGGCCTCGGGAACGCACACCACGCGGATCATGATCTGCAGGTGCGATTCGACGTCGGGCTGAAAATGCTTGGTGCCCTCCACCTGGTCGGCCTGGGCGCCCTGGATGAGGTAGCCCTGGCTCAGCAGCGCGCGGCGCGCGGCCTCGCAGGTGTGCTGGGGCGGCGCGTCGAACAGGCGCGAATAGGTGGCCACCGACGCAAAGTTCTCCTGGGGCCCATGGTGCGGCAACACGGGCGCCGCGCAGCCCGCCAGGAACAGCGCACCGCAGAGCACCGCGGCACGGACCGACGGGTTGAACCGGTCTTTTTTTACTTCAATTTTCATAGCTAGCATCGCTTATTCATAAAGCGTTTGAGCCACTTTTCGTCTAAAAGTTCTGCGCAAGACGCCCGGGCTATTTCTGCACCGGGTTGGCGGTCAGCCAGTTGGCGGGGTAGGCGCGCAGAAACTCCCGCGCCTTTTCCGGGTGGGCGGTGAGCCAGGCGTCATAGGCGCCCTCGTTCAGCACGGCGGGCATGCGCTTCTCGCTGCCGCCATGGCCGTAGCGGTGCATCAGCGCGTGGCTGTTGGCGTTCACCGTGAGCAGGGTGTAGCTGCTGATGGTTGCGCCCTCCGGCCCCGCCCAGATTTCCCACAGGCCGGCCACACCCATCGGCTTGCCATCGACCCGCGCAATGCGCGTAGGCACGGGCTTGCCGCTGCGCAGGTCGTCCACGAAGAAGGCCATCATGGGCACGATGCAGCGCCGCGCGCCCAGCCAGGCCTCGCGGAAGTTGTTGGAGGTGGTGACGGTTTCCGCCCGGGCATTGACCAGCTTGGTCGAGCGCAGCTTGGCGTCGGACGCTGACTTGACCCAGGGCGGCACCAGGCCGAACTGCCCGGCGGCCAGTTCGCGCACGGGCTTGTCGCGCTCCGTGGGCGGCTCCTGGGGGTCCAGCGCTGGCGCCTTGCGGATAAAGACCCCGGGGCGGCGCGGCACCAGGCTGCGCCCCACGGGAACATCGGGCGGCGCCACATGGAAGGCTTCGGGGTACAGCGTGTCCGGGTGCACGCTCTCGTAATGGGTGGTCATGCGCCATGCTATCTGAAGACCCCCTGCGCCCGGACCGATGGCCGTTGCACAATGCCGGCCATGCGTTTCACCCGCCCTTCTCCCTCGCGCCGTGCCCTGCTGGGCGCCCTCGGCCTGCTGGCACTGCCAGCGGGCGCGTTTGCGGCCCCGGCAGCGGATGCCGGGGTCTGGCCCCGCGCACTGTCTGTGCCCGGCGGCGTGGCACGGCTCCCGCTGGGGCCTGCGGCCACAAGGCCCGAGGCCTTTGCGGGCGATGTGCCGCTGCTGGTGGTGGGCGATGCGCGGGAGTGGACCGCCGTGGTGGGCATTGCCCTGGCTGCAGCACCCGGCCCGGCGCACATCACGGTGCGCACACCGGGCGGCGGCACGCGGCAGGTTCCCTACCGCATTGCCCCCAAGCGCTATAGCGAGCAGCACCTGAAGGTATCGCCCCGCACCGTGGACCTGTCGCCCGAAGACCAGGCGCGCTTTGAGCGCGAGCGCGCGCATCAGCAGGTGGTGATGGCCACGTTCACCGAACCCGATCCGGCGGCAGACGCGTCCCTGCGCATGCAGGTGCCCACGCCGGGGCGGCGCTCCAGTTCGTTCGGGCTGCGGCGCGTTTTCAACGGCCAGGCGCGCAACCCGCACAGCGGCATGGACATCGCCGCGCCCACGGGCACACCCGTGGTGGCACCCCTGCCGGGCCGCGTGATCGACACCGGCGACTATTTCTTCAACGGCCAGACGGTGTGGCTGGACCATGGCGCAGGGCTGCTCACCATGGTGTGCCACCTGAGCCGCATCGGCGTGCAGGTGGGCGATGTGCTGCGCACCGGCCAGCCCCTGGGCGCCGTGGGCGCCACGGGCCGCGCCACCGGGCCCCACCTGCACTGGGGCGTGATGCTCAACCGCACCATGGTGGACCCGGCCCTTTTTCTATCGGACTAACCTGTTCTTATTGCCCCCCAGACTTCAGACCCTAGGCTTTTCCTCATGAACCTGACCCTTTCGCTCTTTCCCTTCGGCTGGCAGCACTATCTGCTGGGCGGGCTGCTCATCGGCAGCGCGGTGGCGCTGCTGTTTGTCTTCACCGGCCTGATCGGTGGCATGAGCACGGTGTTTTCCTCGACTTGGTCGTTTGTGGTGCGGCGGCCGTTCTTCCAGCAGGCGCGCTTTACCGATTCGCGCGGCTGGCGCCTGGTCTATGCCCTGGGCCTGGTACTGGGCGCGCTGGTATGGTGGCTGGGTTTTGCCGACGGTGCGCCGCAGGCCACCAGTGTTCCGGTGTGGCAATTGTTGGCGGGCGGTTTTCTGGTGGGCTACGGCGCCCGGCTGGGCAATGGCTGCACATCGGGCCACGGCATCTGCGGGCTGGGTTCGCTGCAATGGCCGTCGCTGCTGGCGGTGCTGACCTTCATGGGCACGGCCTTTCTGACGGCCAACCTCGTGGCGAGGTGGCTGGCATGAGCGCGCAAGGCATGTCTCTATCGCGCTTTGTGGCCGTGCTGGCGGCGGGCGCCCTGTTCGGCTTTGGACTGGCACTCTCGACCATGGTGCGGCCTGAGGTCGTGCTCGGCTTTTTACGCTTTCAGGACTTTGGGCTGATGCTGGTGATGGGCGGCGCCGTGGTGGTGACGCTGCTGGCCTACAAGCTGGCGCCGCGCCTGCTGGCGCGCCCGCTGCTGGGCGGGAGCTTTCACACCCACCCCAGCGCCTGGAACCGTGACACCGCCGTGGGCGCCGCGCTGTTTGGCGTGGGCTGGGGGCTGTGCGGTGTGTGCCCAGGGCCCGCCATCGCGGGCCTGGGCACGGGCAACTGGACGCTGCTGTGGGCCCTGGGCGGTATTGCCCTGGGCGCGCTGGTGCAGGGGCTGCGCGCCCGCTAGCCCCTGCCTGCGTGTCAGGCGGTCTTGGCTTCCTGCAGGCCCAGTTCGGCGATCATCTTCTCGCGCATGACGAACTTCTGCACCTTGCCGGTGATGGTCATGGGCATGTCGTCCACGAAGCGGATGTAGCGCGGCACCTTGTAGTGGGCGATCTGGTCGCGGCAGAAGTCGCGCACCTCGTCCTCGGTGCAGCTCTGGCCGGGCTTGGGCACGATCCAGGCGCAGATCTCCTCGCCGTACCTGGCGTCGGGCACGCCGAACACCTGCACCGACTGCACCTTGGGGTGGCGGAACAGGAATTCCTCGATTTCGCGCGGATAGACGTTCTCGCCGCCACGGATCAGCATGTCCTTGGCACGGCCGACGATGTTGCAGTAGCCCTCGGCGTCGATGGTGGCCAGGTCGCCGGTGTGCATCCAGCCGTCGCGCACCGCCTCGCGCGTGCGCTCGTCGTCGCCCCAGTAGCCTTGCATCACCGAGTAGCCGCGCACCAGCAGCTCGCCCTTCTCGCCCACGGGCACCACCTGGCCTTCGGCATCGACCACCTTGGCCTCCAGCATCGGCTGGATGCGGCCCACGGTGGAGACGCGGCGCTCCAGCGGGTCGGTGGTGGAGCTTTGGAACGACACGGGCGAGGTTTCCGTCATGCCGTAGGCGATGGTGATCTCGGAGAGGTGCATCTCGGCGATCACGCGCTTCATGGTTTCGATGGGGCACGGCGAGCCGGCCATGATGCCGGTGCGCAGGCGCGAGAGATCGAACTCGGCGAAGCGCGGGTGGTCCAGCTCGGCAATGAACATGGTGGGCACGCCGTGCAGCGCGGTGCAGCGCTCCTCACTCACGGCCTCCAGGGTGGCCACCGGGTCGAACGACTCGCCCGGGAACACCATGGCCGCGCCCGTGGACACGCAGGCCAGCACGGCCAGCACCATGCCGAAGCAGTGGTACAGCGGCACGGGGATGCACAGGCTGTCGGCCTCGGTGAAGTTCATGGCCTGGGCGATGAAGCGCGCGTTGTTCACCACGTTGTGGTGCGTGAGCGTGGCGCCCTTGGGGTTGCCGGTGGTGCCGCTCGTGAACTGGATGTTGATGGCGTCGTGGCACGACAGGCCCTTCCCCAGGTTGTCCAGCGCGTCGAGCGCGGCGCGGTCCGCGCGGGCGCGGCCGCTGGCGAGCACGTCGTCGTAGTTGAGCATGCCGGGGGTGCGGTCGGTGCCCATGCGGATCACCATCTCCAGCGCGGGCATGCGCGCGGCCTTGAGCGCGCCGGGCGTGCAGGTGGCCAGCTCGGGCGCCAGGCGCTGCAGCATCTCCAGGTATTTGGATGTCTTGAGCTGCTCGGCCGTGACCAGAGCCCGGCAGCCCGAGAGGTTGAGTGCGTATTCCAGCTCGGCGATGCGGTAGGCCGGGTTGATGTTGACCAGCACCAGCCCGGCGCGCGCCGTGGCGAACTGCGTCACCAGCCACTCCACGCGGTTGGGCGACCAGATGCCCACGCGGTCGCCCACGCGCAGGCCCAGCGCCAGCAGGCCCGAGGCCAGCGCGTCCACCTCGGCCTGGAAGCGCGCCCAGGTCCAGCGCACGCCCTGCTCGCGGAAGGCCACGGCCGGGCGGTCGGGAAAGCGCTGCACGGTCTCCAGCAGGAAGCGGTGGATGGGGGCCTCCGACAGGGTGGCGTCCTGGCGCCCCCTGACCTGCGAGAGGCCGGCCCGGGGGGCGATGTTCCAGTCTTGGGCAGCGGAAAGGGTCATGGGGATTCCTCCAGGTCGGACGCGCTCGCGAGAAAAAGGCCATTGTGCAGACACAGGACTCACCAAAATGGACAAAATGGTTGCAAAACCTACCGCGCCGGGCGATACAGGCTGCAACATCCTTGGCGCCAAGGTAAAGCTTGGCATGCGCGTGCTGCACCGGTCAACCCAGCGCGCCGCCGCCGCGTCATAGAACCAGCGGGTGCTCTTTCCGCTCCCACCACAGGTACCACCATGAACCCACGCTTTTTCACACGCCCTCTGGCCCTGGGGTCCCTGGCCTTGCTGGTCACGGGCTGCGTCTCCACGGGCGACCCGTACTACAACGACCCGCCCCCCTACCACCGCGGATACGAGCCTGGAGTGATGTACCCGCCGGGGGCCTACCCCGTCTACCCGGTGGCGCCGCCTCCGGCCGAATGGCGCCGCACCGACCGCGAGCGCTGGGAACGCGAAAACCGGATCTATGAACGCGACCGCGAACGCTGGGAGAGAGAGCGGGACCGTGCCCGTTGGGAGCGGGAACGCGAGCGGGAACAGAACGCCCGCCGTGAGCGCGAACAGCGCGAGCAGAACGCCCGGCGCGACCGCGAGGCACGCGAACGCGAAGAAGCCCGCCGCGAACAGGCCGAGCGCGACCGCAGGAACCGAACCGCCCCCGACGGCGGCCCGCGCCGCGACTATGACCGCTACAACCCGCGCTCGGGCCAATGGCTGCCCCGCCAGGAAGACATGCCCTGACCCGCCCGCGGACGCGACAACCCCATGCCCTCCCTGCTCCTGCGTTCACTGGTGTGCTGTGCAACCGCCCTGCTGTGCCTGGGTGCGCAGGCGCAGGTGGTGCGCTGCACGGACGCACGCACCGGCCAGGTGACCTACACCGATGGCGCCTGCGCGGGCGGGGCCACCGCGCACGAGGTCGAACCGCGCAAGACCGCCGAGGAGCTGCACCAGGAGCGTGCCCAGGCCGCCGAGGCACTGGAGCGCAAGCAGCAGCGCCTGGAACAGGAAGCCGCCGCCACCCGCCTGCAGGCCGAGCGCGAAGCGCTGCGCCAGCGCGAGCAGGCCGCCCGCACCCCGCCCCGGCCCGACTACGCGCGCTCTCCCGAGTGCCAGCGCTCGCGCCGCCAGTGGCAGGAGCTGAATGACGCCCAGATCCGCGAACCCCTGGTGCACCACCCGGCGCTGGACGCCGCCCAGCGCCAGATGGACCTGGACTGCCTGGGCCCCGAGGGCTACGCCGAGATGGAGCGCGCACGCGCCAGCCAGCGCCCGCCCATCGTGGTGGTGCCCGGCGCGCGCCCGGCCTACGTCCCGCCGCCCCAGCGCCCCCGGCTCACGCACTGCACCGAGTTCACCTGCTTTGACGCACAGGGCAAGGCCTACCCGCGCGCCGGACCGGGCCGCCTGCCGGGGCCCGATGGCACCTGCCGCTCAGCCGGTGGGCGTGCACCGTGTTAGAACCTGTTTACGATCTTTTCGTGGGGTACGTTGCCCCGCAAAAGCAGTGGATGCAAGGCGCAAACCACAGCCGGGCTGGTGGCACGGCGAGGGTTTGCAACGCCGCAGACGCCGCTTTTGCGGGGCAACCCTTCGGGCAAGGCAGCAAACCGCCACGCTCGTTGTTGCCCGCCTTGCCCAGGCCGCCAGCATGGGCTGCGGCAGGCGCCTAGATCGTGGCGGTTTGCTGCCTTGCGTACCCCACGAAAAGATCGTAAACAGGTTCTTAAGGAACAACCCCCTGTGGCGCTGCGCGGTGGCCGCTGGCCGGAGTCACGCCCATCGCCTGCGCCACAACGGGCACGCTGCGCAATCGGGCTCTTGTCAGGTTTTGGAACGCAGCCCCTGCGCCACTGTGGGGTAGCGCAGGCGCAGGCGCAGCTCACGCCGCAGGCGCGTGTTGTCCAGGCGGCGCGACTCGCCCATGAAGCTCAGCAGCGTGGGCGGCAGTGCGGCCTGTGCCGCGCTGCGCGGCAGGCGCGGCGGGCGGGGCAGGCCGTAGAGGTCGGCCGCCAGGTCGAAGTAGTCGCCCATCTTCATATCGCTGTCGTCGCTGGCGTGGTACACGCGCTGCGCTGCGCCGCGCCACAGCGCGGCCACGCAGGCGCGCGCCAGGTCGTCGGCATGGATGTGGTTGGTGTACACGTCGTCCTCGGCCACCAGCACCGGCGTGCCCCGGCGCAGCCGGGCCTCGGGCGTGCCACCCTCGCGGTCGGGGGCGTAGATGCCCGGCACGCGCAGGATGCTGGTGCGCACGCCCGCGCGCCCCAGGTGGCGCAGGGCGCGCTCGGCGTCCACGCGGCGCTGTGCGCGCGGCGTGGACGGCGCCACGGCGCGCGCCTCGGTCACCCAGGCGCCGCCGCAGTCGCCGTACACCCCCGTGGTGGAGGCATAGGCCAGCGCATCGGGCAGGGTGCGCAGGCGCAGGGCACGCGCCAGCGCCAGGGTGCGCGGGTCGCGCCACCAGTCGGCCGCGCCCTGGCCCGGCGGCGGCGCCAGATGCAGCACGCGCGTGGCCAGGCCCGCCAGGCGGCGCAGGCTGGCCGGGTTGTCCAGGTTGCCGCGCAGCGGCGTGATGCCGCGCGCGCGCAGCGGCGCCACCTGGTCCGCGCTGGAGGTCAGCGCCAGCACGCGCACGCGCGGCTGGCCCGGGCTCGCGCCCTGCAGCAGGCGCGCCGCGCGCTGGCCCACGTCGCCGCAACCGACGATCAGCACGCGCGCACGGCGAAAACGCGACGGCAGGGCACCCAGGGTGCAGGAAAGGGATACGGAACTCATGGCATGGCGAAGAGGGAACGCATGGCCTGTGGCGCATGCAGGCCTGCGAAGGGCAGGGGTCGGGGTGCGGGCAAAATCTCGGCCATTCGCAGTATTTGATCTTCCAAGGATAACCAAAGCATGACCCGCCCCGTGCCGCCCTCCCCCGCCCACCCGATCACCGTGCAGCCCAGCGGCCGCAGCTTCGAGGCGCAGCCCGGCGAAACCATCCTGGGCGCGGCCATCCGCGCGGGCGTGGGCCTGCCCTACGGCTGCAAGGACGGCGCCTGCGGCTCCTGCAAGTGCAAGAAAATCGAGGGCACCGTGGTGCACGGCGAGCACCAGGCCAAGGCACTGAGCCCCGAAGAAGAAGCCGCCGGCTGGGTGCTGACCTGCTGCGGCGTCGCACAGACCCCGGTGGTGCTCGAATCGCGCCAGGTCACCGACGAAAGCGCCTACCCCATCAAGAAGCTGCCGGTGCGCGTGGCAGCGCTGGAGAAGGTGTCGCACGACGTGATGCGGGTGCGCCTGCAACTGCCTGCGGCCGACACCTTCCGCTACCACGCGGGCCAGTACATCGAGTTCATTCTGCGCGACGGCGCGCGCCGCGCCTATTCCATGGCCAACGCGCCGCACACCCAGGAAGGTGCGCCGGGCGTGGAACTGCACATCCGCCACATGCCCGGCGGGCGCTTCACCGACCATGTGTTCGCCACCATGATCGAGAAGGAAATCCTGCGCGTAGAGGGGCCGTTCGGCAGCTTCTTCCTGCGCGAGGATTCCGACAAGCCCATCGTGCTGCTGGCCTCGGGCACGGGCTTTGCCCCGGTGAAGGCGCTGATCGAGCACATGCGCCACAAAGGCCTCAGCCGCCCCACCACGCTGTACTGGGGCGGCCGCCGCCCGGGCGACCTGTACATGGACGCCTGGGTGCGCGAGCAGGCCGCCGCCCTGCCCTGGCTGCGCTACGTGCCCGTGGTGTCGGACGCGCTGCCCGAGGACGCCTGGGCTGGCCGCACGGGCTTCGTGCACCAGGCCGTGCTCGACGACTTTGCCGACCTCTCGGGCCACCAGGTCTATGCCTGCGGCGCGCCCATCGTGGTGGACTCGGCGCGCTCCGCCTACACGGCGCAGCGCGGCCTGCCGCCCGAGGAGTTCTACGCCGACGCCTTCACCTCCGAGGCCGACAAGCACGGGGCCAGTGCCTGAGCCCCCGGCAACGCAGCGATCAAACACATCAAAAACAATAGCTGCAAGCGCTTTATGGAAAAGGGTTTGAGGCCTTTTTTGCTGAAAAAACCTTCCCCGGGCGGCTTGCTGCACAATCGTCTCCATGAACCGCCGACACCTCCTTCTCTCCTGCGCTGCCGCTGCGGCGCTGTCCTCTCCCCTGGCTCTGGCGCAGGACGCCAAGCCGATCCGCCTGGTCGTGCCCTACGCCCCGGGCGGCCCGATTGACGTCACGGCGCGTGCGCTGGCCGAGCGCGTGCGCGACACGCTGGGCACCGTGGTGGTGGACAACAAGCCCGGCGCGGGCGGAAACATCGGCGCCGACTTTGTCGCCAAGGCCGCGCCCGATGGCCTGACCATCGGCATCGCCGCCACGGCCACGCACGCCGTCAACCCCTGGCTCTACAAGCGCATGCCCTACGACGCGGGCAAGGACTTCGCCGCCATCACGCAGATGGTGCGCGTGCCCAACGTGGTGGTGATGAACGCCGAGAAGGCCGAGCGCCTGAAGATCCGCAGCGTGGCCGACCTCATCGCCTACGCCAAGGCCCACCCGGCCCAGCTCAACTACGGCAGCGGCGGCACCGGCAGCGCCGGCCACCTGGCGGGCGAGATGTTCAAGCAGCGCGCCGGCATCTACGCGCTGCACATCCCCTACCGGGGCGCCAGCCCGGCGCAGCTGGCGCTGCTGTCGGGCGAGGTGGACTTCAACATCGACAACCTGGCCGCCGCCGCGCCCAACATCAAGAGCGGCAAGCTGCGCGCCCTGGCCGTGACCACGGCGCAGGCCAGCCCGGCACTGCCCGGCGTGCCGCCACTGTCGGACACGCTCAAGGGCTTTGCCATCGACACCTGGTGGGGCCTGGTGGCACCCGCCGCCACCCCCAGGGACGTGGTCGCCAAGCTGAACAAGGCCTTTGTGGCCGCGCTGAACGCCCCCGAAACCCAGACCCGCTTCGCCACGCTGCTGGCCGAGCCCGTGCCCACCACGCCCGAGCAGTTCGACGCTCTGATGAAGGCCGAGCGCGCCAAGTACGAAGCGGTGGTCAAGGCCTCGGGCGCGACGGTGGACTGATCAGCCGGCGAGGGCCTGGGCCACGAACGCCAGCCGGTCCTGGCCCCAGAACATCTCCTCGCCGACAAAGAAGGTCGGCGCGCCGAACACCCCGCGCTCCACGGCGCGGGCGGTGTTCTGCTTGAGCTTTTCCTTCACGGCCGGGTCGGCGATCCATTGCAGGAACTGCGCCGGGTCCAGCCCCGCGCCGGCCAGCACCGCGCCGATCTCGGCGGGCTGCCCCAGATCGCGCGGCTGCTCGAACATCGCCGGAAAGATGGCGCCCAGATAGCGCCGCAGCACGTCCTCGCCCTGCATCTGCGCCGCCACGGCACCGCGCATCAGTGCCAGGGTGTTGATGGGAAAGTGCGGGTTCATGCGGAACGGCACGCCGTAGGCGCGGGCCCAGCGCTGCAGGTCCACCTGCGAATGCAGGCTCTTGGCCGGCACCTCGGCCGGACTGGCGTTGCCCGTGGCCTGGAAGATGCCACCCAGCAGCACCGGCGTCCAGACGATCCGTGCGCCATGCGCCTGGGCGACTTCGGGCAGGTGGCGGTAGGCCAGGTAGGTGTAGGGGCTGCCGACATCGAAGAGAAATTCAACGGTTTTGCTCATGGGTACTCCAAAGGGGTGAAGAGGGTTCACCAGCGCTCGATCCAGGGGCGCAGATCCAGTTCGTGCGTCCAGGCATCGCGCGGCTGGGTGTGCAGATGCCAGTAGTTGTCGGCGATGTGGTCGGGATTGAGGATGCCGTCCTGGTCCTTGAGCGCGTAGCGCTCGGGGAAGGTCTCGCGGATGAAGTCTGTGTCGATGGCGCCGTCGACCACCACATGGGCCACGTGGATGTTCTTCGGCCCGAGTTCGCGCGCCATGCTCTGGGCCAGCGCGCGCAGCGCGTGCTTGGCGCCGGCGAAGGCCGCGAAGTTCGCCGAGCCGCGCAGCCCGGCGGTGGCGCCGGTGTAGAGGATGGTGCCGCGCCCACGCGCCACCATGCGCCTTGCCACCTCGCGCCCCACCAGGAAGCCGCTGAAGCAGGCCATTTCCCAGATCTTGAAATACTTGCGCGCGGTTTCGTCGAGGATGCTGCAGGGCACGTTGGCGCCGATGTTGAACACCATCACCTCGATGGGCGCGATGTCGCGCTCGATGCCGTCCACCAGCTTCACGACCTCCTCTTCCTTGCGCGCGTCGGAGGCGAAACCGTGCGCGCGGCCACCGGCACGGATGATCTCCTCCACCAGCGGGGTGAGCTTGTCCGCCGTGCGCCGCGTGACGCAGGCGATCAGCCCTTCGCGCGCGAAGCGCTTGGCGATGGCGCCGCCCGTGGCGTCGCCCGCGCCGATGATGAGGGCCGCACCGTCGCGGGAGCCCGTGGTTGGGTTCATGGATGTCTCCAGTTGAAATAACGATCGTTATCGTAACGAGCGTTATGCCACAATGCAAGCACCGTTGCGAATCCACCCCACAGCACCACACGCCATGCGTTACGCCCCCACCCACAAGGAAGAAGCCCGCGCCCGCCTCGTCGAGGCCACCGGCGCGCTGGCCAAGCAGAAGGGCTTCTCGGCCACGGGCGTCGACAGCCTAATGGCGGCCGCGGGCATGACCTCGGGGGCGTTCTACGCCCATTTCCGCTCCAAGAACGAGCTGCTCGAATCCATCGTCCAGAACGAACTGCGGCGCTCGGCGCAGCTGTTCGCGGCACCCACGCGGGCGCAGGCATTGAAGGTACTGAAGGGCTATCTCAGCAATGCCCATGTGGAGCACCCGGAATCGGGCTGCGCGGTGCCCGCGCTGGCGCCCGAGATCGCGCGGGCCGGCGCGTCCACGCAGCAGGTTTTCGAGCAGGGGGTGGCCGAGCTACAGGCCCGGTTCAGGGACCTGGTGGGCGACGATGCGAAGGCCTGGGCGCTGCTGGCCCAGCTTGTCGGCGCGGTGACGGTGGCGCGGGCCCTGCCCCCGGGCGCTTCGCGCGGCGCGCTGCTGGATGGCGCGGCCCGCCAAGTGGAACAACTACTGGCGGCCGCGCCTGCCAGCGAATCTTCATGAAAATCGGCCTCTGACGCCCGCCCAGAAAGCGCCATAAGCTATTGATTCAATAGCAATCAAGCCACAGCCCAGCCGCTCCCCTGGCAGCGCTCGATGGCCTGGTCGGCCACGGCACGCAGCGCCTCGGGTGGCACGCGTTCGGGTGCCAGCTCGGCCAGCGGCAGGAGAACGAAGGCACGCTCGTGCATGCGTGGGTGCGGCACGGTGAGCGCCAGCGTCGTGATGCACTGCTCGCCATAGAGCAGGATGTCCAGGTCCAGCGTGCGCGGCGCGTTGCGGTAGGGGCGCTCGCGGCCGGCCCCCAGCTCGATGGCCTGCAGCGCCGCCAGCAGTGCGCGCGGCTCCAGCAGGGTAGCGATCTCGGCCACCGCGTTGAGGTAGTCGGGCCCGCCCGCGTCCACCGGCGCGCTGCGGTACAGCGACGAGGTGCGCAGCACCTGCGTGCCGGGCAGCGCGGCGATGGCGCGCACCGCCGCGCGCAGGGCCGCTTCACGATCGCCCAGGTTGGCGCCCAGGCCGATCCAGGCGCGGGTGGCGCTCGCGGGCACGGAGGGCTCGGCGCCGCCCATGGGAGCCGCCTTACTCGGCCGCCGGTGCGCTGCCACCGGCGCCACCACCGGGCTTGCGGCGGCGACGGCGGCGCTTCTTGGGCGCGCCGCCTTCGGAAAATTCTTCGCCTGCGGGCGGCGCGCTCTCGTCACCCGCCGGGGCAAGGCCGCGCGGGTCGGCCGGCGCGGCGCGCGGCACGCGGCGCACCACGGGCTGGGCCGCGCGCGCGCGGGCCTTCTGCTCTTCTCGCGCCTGCTCCATGAGGTCGTAGCGCTCGGCCTCGTCGGCGGTGCTGAACTGCTGCCACCAGTCGGCCAGGGCTTCCTCCACCTCGCCCACATCGGCGCGCAGGCGCATGAAGTCGAAGCCCGCGCGGAAGCGCAGCTGCGCCACCATGCTTTCGGGCACGCGGCCGGCGCGCTTCTCGAAGCGCGGCTGCATGACCCAGATCTCGCGCATGTCGGCGGCCAGCTTGCCCCGGCCCGACACGTCGCCGATACGGCGGTTGAATACGTCGTCGATGGCATCCTGCAACGCCGGGAACGGGTGCTCGCGGCGTTCCAGGCGGTCCTGCCAGCCCTGGCGCACGTCTTCCCAGAGCACGCAGGCGAGCAGGAAGCTCGGCGCCACGGGCTTGCCCTCGCCCACGCGGCGGTCGGTGTCGGTGAGGGCGGCGCGCACAAAGTCCGTATCGGCACGCTCGACCACCACGTCCAGCAGCGGGTAGATGCCGCTGGCCATGCCCAGCTTCTTGAGCTGCTCGATGGTGGCGATGGCGTGGCCCGTCTGCAAGAGCTTGAGCATCTCGTCGAACATGCGGCTCTGCGGCACGTCCTGCAACAGCTGCTGCGACTGCACCAGGGGCGCGGCGGTCTTGGCTTCGAGCGTGAAGCCCAGGCCGCTCAGCTTGGCGGCGAAGCGCACGGCGCGGATGATGCGCACCGGGTCCTCGCGGTAGCGCGTGGCCGGGTCGCCGATCATGCGCAGCGTTTTCTTCTTCGCGTCCTGGATGCCCTTGTGGTAATCCACCACGACCTGCGTCTCGGGGTCGTAGTACATGGCGTTGACCGTGAAGTCGCGCCGCGTGGCGTCCTCGTCCTGCGGGCCCCAGACGTTGTCGCGCAGCACGCGGCCGCTGGCATCCACGGCGTGCTGCATGCCGGCGAGCTGGTGCTTGCTGGTCTTCTCGTTGCCGCTGACCTGGCCGGCGGCGGCGTTGTCCATGTAGGCGCGGAAGGTGGAGACCTCGATCACCTCGTGCTCGCGGCCGCGCCCGTGCACCACGTGCACGATGCGAAAGCGCTTGCCAATGATGAAGGCGCGCCGGAACAGGCCCTTGACCTGCTCGGGCGTGGCGTTGGTGGCCACGTCGAAATCCTTGGGGCGCAGGCCCAGCAGCAGGTCGCGCACGGCGCCGCCGACGATGTAGGCCTCGAACCCGGCCTGCTTGAGCGTGTGCACCACGTCCACCGCGCGGCGGTCCACCAGCTCGGGGTTGATGCCGTGCACCGAGGCGGGCACCTCCTCGCGCTTGCCGAAATGCGGCTTGCCGCGCGCGGTGCCGGGGGTGGACTTGCCGAGCAGTTTGTCGATGAACTTCTTGATCATGGGTGTGGGGTGAACAGGTCGAGGATGCGCCAGCCGCGTTCCTGCGCCAGGGCGCGCAGGCGGGCATCGGGGTTGGTGGCGACGGGATGGTCCACTTTTTCGAGCAGCGGCACGTCGTTCATGGAATCGCTGTAGAACGTGCTCTCCACATCCTGCCAAGAGAGCTGCCGCGCGGCCAGCCATTGTTCCATGCGCTGGACCTTGCCCTCGCGCATGGTCGGCGTGCCGTCGATCTCGCCGGTGTACCAGCCGCTGGCGTCGCGCGCCAGCTGCATGGCCAGCAGCTCGGACACGCCCAGCGCCTGGGCGATGGGGCGGGTGACGAATTCGTTGGTGGCCGTGACGATGAGCACGGTGTCGCCCGCCTGCTGGTGCTGGCGCACGAGCTGCAGCGCCTCGGCGCGGATGGCGGGGGCGATCACCTCGCGCATGAACTGGTCGTGGGCCTGCGCTGCCGCCTCGGGCCCGCGCTGGCGCACGGCGTCGATGGCGAAACGCACATAGTCGTGGACGTCGAGCGTGCCGGCCTGGTAGTGCGCGTAAAACTCGGCGTTGCGGCGCGCGAACTCGACCGGGTCGTTCCAGCCGATGCGGATGGTGAACTCGCCCCACTCGTAGTCGGAGTCGAGCGGCAGCAGCGTGTGGTCCAGGTCGAACAGGGTCAAGCGAGGGCGATGTGCCTGCATATCAATCATTGTGGAAGGAGTCGTGGCTAGCACTGGCTGGCGAACGGGCGCTGCCCAGGCCAGGGCCGCCGTGCAAGGGCCGCCCCGCCGCACGGGCGGCGTCCCCCTTCCCGCATCGCGCAGCGAGGCGAGAGAAGGGGGAAGGCGCGCAGCGCCACAGGGGGTTGCGCCTCATTCAGATTCAAGCATGGCCTTGAGCAACGGGATGGTGATGGCGCGCTGGGTGCGCAAGGCATAGGCATCAAGCTGGCCCAGCAGGTTCATCAGGCTGCCCAGGTCGCGCGAGAAGCGGCTGAGCATGTAGTCCATCACCTCGTCGCCCAGGAAAATGCCGCGCGCGTCGGCCTCCTGGCGCAGCACGGCGCGGCACGCGGTTTCGTCGAGCGTCTGGAGCTGGAACACATGGCCCCAGCCCAGGCGGCTGCGCAGGTCGTCGCGCAGCGGCAGGTCGGCCGGCGGCACGTTGCCTGCGGCCAGCACCCAGCGCGGGCGGCCACTGGCGGGGCTGATGGCATTGACAAACCAGTTGAAGGCCATGGCCTGCTGGCCCGTGCTGTACAGGTGCACGTCATCCATGAGCACGGCCGTCCAGTTCTCGTCAAAATCCGCAGGCCCGGTCACCGAAGGGTCCAGCCAGCCCACGCTGGCGCCCTGCTCGCGCAGGGACTGGCGCACTGCCTGGAGCAGATGCGATTTGCCACTGCCGGACTCTCCCCACAGGTACGTGGGCACAGGCGAGCGGGTGGACTGGCTGCTGCCCTCGCCCACAGCCAGGCGCAGGTGCTGCAGGGCGGCTTCGTTCGGACCGGCAAAAAAACGGGCCAGGGTGGGCCCTGTGGCCAGACCGATGTCCAGCGCCAGCTGCTTCATGCGCGGCACCCCGGCAGCGGGGGCAGGCCCGGGGCAGTCGGTGCGGAAGCGGCGGTCAGAGAGAGGATCAGCGGCATCTCAGAAACATGGGAAGGCGCGCGGCCGTAGGTGTCTGCGGCGGGACGCGGCGAAATAAGTGGCTTGCAGCGCATTCATCGGCCTGCAGGGCTGGGCGACAATGGGGCCGATTTTAGTCTGCCGCAAGCCGTGGTGCGGCTGCAGCCCGGCCCCGCCTTCAGGATTGCCCGCCATGGCCTCTTCCACCGCACCGCCCAAGCGCTTGCCCGCCAGCATCTGGGCCCTGGGGTTTGTCAGCCTGCTGATGGACATTTCCTCGGAAATGATCCACAGCCTGCTGCCGGTCTTCATGGTCACGGCCCTGGGCGTGAGCATGCTCACGGTGGGCCTCATCGAAGGGGCCGCCGAGGCCACGGCGATGGTCCTCAAGGTGTTCTCCGGGGTGCTGAGCGACTGGTGGGGCCGCCGCAAGCCGCTGGCCGTCCTGGGCTACGGCCTGGGCGCCCTGTCCAAGCCGCTCTTTGCCGTGGCCTCCACGGTCGGCCTGGTGGTCACCGCACGCCTGCTCGACCGCGTGGGCAAGGGCATCCGGGGGGCACCACGCGATGCGCTGGTGGCCGACCTCGCACCGCCGGAGATGCGTGGCGCGGCCTTCGGGCTGCGCCAGTCACTTGACACTGTGGGGGCGTTTCTCGGCCCTCTGCTGGCCATGGGCCTGATGCTGCTGTGGGCCAACGACTTCCGGGCGGTGTTCTGGGTGGCCGTGATCCCCGCCGCCCTGTGCGTGACGCTGCTGGTGGTGGGGGTGCGTGAACCCGGGCGGCCCACCAGCGCCGCACGCACCAACCCCATCCGCCGCGAGAACCTGCGCCGCCTGGGCGCGGGTTACTGGTGGGTGGTGGCCCTGGGCGCCGTGTTCACGCTGGCGCGTTTCAGCGAGGCCTTTCTGGTGCTGCGCCTGCAGCAGGGGGGGCTGCCGCTGGCCTGGACCCCTCTGGTTCTGGTGCTCATGAACGTGGTTTTTGCACTGGGGGCCTATCCGCTGGGCAAGCTGTCCGACTCCACCCGCCATACCACCCTGCTGGCCTGGGGGCTGGTGGTGCTGATCGCCGCGGATGGGCTGCTGGCATGGAGCGACCGGGGCGCCATCGCATGGCTGGGCGTTGCCCTGTGGGGCCTGCACATGGCCATGACCCAGGGCCTGCTGGCCGCCATGGTGGCCGGCACCGCGCCCGCCGATCTGCGGGGCACGGCGTTTGGCGTGTTCAATCTGGTCAGCGGCCTGGCATTGCTGGTGGCCAGCGCCCTGGCCGGTCTGCTGTGGGACAGACTGGGCGCACACGCCACCTTCGCCGCAGGCATGGTGCTGGCCGTGCTGGCGCTGGGGGGCGTGCTGGTGCTGCAGGCCCGCACCCCGCGAACACCGGCCCGGCCGCAATCCCCGCCCGAAACACCCGGCATGTGAGCGCCCCTTAAAATCCCCGGATTCCGGCCCGAGCACGGGCCTTCCCGCACCACGAGAACCCATGAGCACCTCTGCCACCCCCACCCCCCTGTCCTACAAAGACGCCGGCGTTGACATCGACGCAGGCGACGCGCTGGTCGAACGCATCAAGCCCCTGGCCAAGAAGACGATGCGCGAAGGGGTGCTGGCCGGCATCGGCGGCTTCGGCGCGCTGTTCGAGGTGCCCAAGCGCTACCGGGAGCCGGTGCTGGTGAGCGGCACCGACGGCGTGGGCACCAAGCTCAAGCTGGCGTTCGAATGGAACATGCACGACACCGTGGGCATCGACCTGGTGGCCATGAGCGTGAACGACGTGCTGGTGCAAGGCGCCGAACCGCTGTTCTTCCTGGACTACTTCGCCTGCGGCAAGCTCGACGTGGAGACGGCTGCCGCCGTGGTGGGCGGTATCGCCAAGGGCTGCGAGCTGTCGGGCTGCGCGCTGATCGGCGGCGAAACCGCCGAGATGCCCGGCATGTACCCGGCCGGCGAATACGATCTGGCCGGTTTTGCCGTGGGCGCAGTCGAAAAATCGAAGATCCTCACCGGTAAGGATGTGAAGCCCGGCGACGTGGTGCTGGGCCTGGCCTCCGCCGGCGTGCACTCCAACGGTTTCAGCCTGGTACGCAAGTGCATCGAGCGCGCGGGCGCCAACCTGCCCGCCACGCTGGACGGCAAGCCGTTCAAGCAGGCCATCATGGAACCCACGCGCCTGTACGTGAAGAACGTGCTGGCCGCGCTGGCCGCGCACCCCATCAAGGCGCTGGCCCACATCACCGGCGGCGGCCTGCTGGAGAACATTCCGCGCGTGCTGCCCGAGGGCACGGCTGCCCACCTGCAAAAAGGCAGCTGGCCGCAAACCGAACTGTTCGCCTGGCTGCAGAAGACCGCCGGCATCGATGACGTCGAGATGAACCGCACCTTCAACAACGGCATCGGCATGGTGGTGGTGGTGGATGCTGCCAACGCAGAAGCCACGGCCGCCACGCTGCGTGCTGCGGGCGAGCAGGTGTACACGATCGGCGCCATTGCGCCGCGCGGCCAGGGCGCCGCCGTGGCAGTGGCCTGAGGCCTGGCGCGCCATGGCGCACCCCCCGGAGCCCTCTCCTTCCCCTGGCGTGCCGCCAGCCCTGCGGCTGCCCCCCCCGGGGGACAAGGTCGTCGTGGCCAGCTACCTGCTGATGGCAGGGCTGCTGCTGCTCGTGATGTGGCGTGGACTGCTGCCCGGACTGCTGTGCGTGTGCCTGGGCTTTCTGCTCACCCGCGCCTTCACGGGCTGGCTGACCCGCCTGCGGCGCGGCCCCCCCCCGCCCGTGGCGCCACGGGAGGCCCAGGTGACCGCCGCCGCGCTGGTCATGCTGCTCCCGCTGGGCCTGCTGGCGCTGGGCCTGACCCATTCGCGCGGCTACATCGTGGAAGCACCGCAGCAGTACCGCGAGCTGCTGGAATACATGGCCGTGACGGTGCGCGAACTGCGCCTCAAGCTCCCTGCCGACTTCCCCCTGCAGTTGCCCGAAGGGGCCGCCGAGATCCAGCGCACCATCGCCAACTACCTGGGCGCGAAGGCGGGCGCCCTGGCGCTGGCCGGCCGCGCCTGGCTGGCCGGGCTGCTCTTCGCCTATGTGGGCCTGATCATTGGCGCCCTGGCCGCCGTGCGCAAAGTGGCGCCCGCCAAGGGCCCGCTGGCGCTGGCGCTGGCGCAGCGCGTCACGCTGTTCGGCGAGGCTTTCCGCCAGATCGTGGCAGCGCAGTTCTGGATCGCTGCCTTCAACACCTTGCTGACGGCGCTGTTCCTGCTGTTCGTTCTGCCCTATTGGGGCCTGCAGTTGCCCTACACGCCGGTGCTCATCACCTTCACCTTCGTGGCCGGGCTGGTGCCCATCGTGGGCAACCTGGTGTGCAACGTGGTCATCACCATCGTGGGCCTGTCGGTGTCGCCGCTGGCCGCGGCCGCCTGCCTGGGCTTTCTCATCCTCATCCACAAGGCCGAATACGTGATCAACGCCAAGGTGGTGGGCCGACGCACGCAGATGGGCGTCTGGGAGCTGCTCAGCGTGATGTTCGTGGCCGAGGCCGTGTTCGGCCCGGCGGGGCTGGTGGCCGCGCCGCTGTGCTATGCCTACCTGAAGAAGGAGCTGGCGGCCGCTCGGCTGATCTGATGGGCTCTGGCCCGTTCGCCGGATTCCGGACGGTACGGCCAGGCGCATGCGGGCCACTACGTAGGTACCGCCAAACCCCGGTGCCATGCGTTACCATCCTCACGCGCTGCCCGACACGGGCCGCAGCGGTCAGGCATGCCGTCACAAGCCATGCGTGCCCGTACCCATTGACATACCAACCTAGGAGACCCCGCACATGACCATCCTCGTCGCATACGTGCCCCGCCCCGAAGGCCGGGCCGCACTGGACAAGGGCATTGAAATCGCCAAGCGCCGCCAGGAACCCCTACTTGTGGTGAATGCCGGCCCTGGAGGCCAGCAGGAAGATGCCTCGCTGGCCGCCGGGTACGAGGTGGAGCAGGTCGAAGCCCTGCTGGAAGCGCAGGGCATCACCGCCGAATTCAAGCAGTTCGTGCGGGGCAAGAGCGCCGTGGACGAAATCAATGAACTGGTGGAGTCGCGCGACATCTCCGTTCTTGTGATCGGCCTGCGCAAGCGCACCGCCGTGGGCAAGCTGCTGCTGGGCAGCGTCGCGCAGGAACTGCTGATGACGGTCTCTTGCCCGGTACTGTGCGTCAAGGCACAGGGCGCCTGAAAAGCTCATATTTTCATAGCAGAAAGCGCTTGCCTGGCAAGCGCTTTCTGCATTTTTGGCCTCAAAAATCAGTTTGGTGCCCTGCGCAACGCGCTGACCTTTTCGGCAATGGCGTCGATATCGAAGCCGTCCTCGACACAGGCCAGGTAGGTCTCCAGATCCTCGACCGCCTGTGCAATGTGACCGCACTCGGCGTGGGCCAGGCCCCGGTCGCGCCACTCGGCCCAGGCACCGGGCAACAGGACGATGAGACGGCTCTGCACCGCGATCAGGCGCTGCCAGTCCTGGTGTGCGTGGTACACCTCCTTGAGGTTGCGCAGCATGCGCGCAATGATTTCGCGCGGCGGCGCTGCCTGCAGGAACAGGCCCAGCGGCACGTCATCCAGCCCCGGCGCCCCCGCGCCATGCTGGAAAGGAAGCAGACGCTCGGCCAGCTCCTCGCGCGAGAGCGACTGGCCGGTGAACGGGTCGATCAGCACCTGCCCTCCGGGGAGCAGCGCCTTGACCATGAAATGCCCCGGAAAGGCCACGCCGCGCACCTGCAGTCCGATGCCCTGGGCCAATTCCAGCCACAGCACACCCAGGCTGATGGGGATGCCCCGGCGCGTGCGCAGCACGGCGTTGAGATAGCTGTTTTCGGGGTCGTAGTAGTTGTTGACGTTGCCGCCAAAACCCAGGTCCGCGAAGAAGTACTGGTTGAGCACCCGCAGGCGCTCCAGGGCCGGGGTGTCGGGCCCCAGCCGCCGCTTGAGGCGCGCGAGCAGGTGGTCCATCTCGCCCAGCAACTGCTGGACGTCGAAACCGGGGTACTCGTCCTGGGCAAGGCTCGCCGCTGCCTCCAGCAGTGGAAAGCCATCGTCGCTCTGCACCAGCGCGGCAAAGTACTCCAGCGGTGTCGGTACGGCGAACTGCAGCATCATGGCAACCCGTTCAGCGCCGCAGCATGGCCCGCAGCTTAAGCCCGGCAGCCCACAGCACCCCGAAATAGATCACGGCCGCGCCCAGGACCATCAGCGCCAGCAAACCGGCGCGCTGCAGGCTTTGCCCGCGCATCTGCACCCAGGGGAAATGCCCGGCAGCCCAGAGCAGGAACACCGCCATCAGCGCGCTGGCCGCGAGCACCTGCAGGCCATAAAGCCACCAACCCGGCCCGGGCACGAAGCTGCCGCGCCGCAGCAGCCCCGCAAGCAGCCACAGCGCGTTGACCAGCGCACCCAAACCGATCGACAGCGCCAGCCCGGCGTGCGCCAGGCGCGGCACCAGCACCAGGTTGAGCAGCTGCGTGATGACCAGCACGGCGATGGCAATCTTCACCGGCGTGCGGATGTCCTGGCTGGCGTAGTAGCCCGGCGCCAGCACCTTGATGGCCACCAGCCCGAGCAGGCCGGCGCCGTAGCCCGCCAGCGCCACGGCAATCTGGCCCACGTCGCCGTCGGTCAGCTTGCCATGGTGGAATAGCGTGGCCACCAGCGGCTGGGCAAAGGTAAGCAAGGCCACGGCGCAGGGCACGGCCAGCAGCACCACGATGCGCAGGCCCCAGTCGAGCATGGAGGAATACTTCTGTGCATCGCCCGCCGCCTTGGCCGACGCCAGCTGCGGCGTGAGCACCACGCCCAGCGCAACGCCCAGCAGCGCGGTGGGGAACTCCATCAGCCGGTCGGCGTAAAACAGCCAGGTCACGCTGCCCGGCGCAAGGTACGAGGCAATCTGCGTGTTGATCATCAGCGACACCTGCGCCACCCCCACGCCCAGCAGCGCGGGCGCCATCAGCGCCAGAATGCGGCGCACGCCCGGCTCGTTCCAGGCGGCGCGCACGGCCCCCCAGGTCACGCCAATGCGTGGCAGCAGGCCCAGGCGGTACAGCACGGGCACCTGCACCGCCAGCTGCAGCACGCCGCCAAGCATGACCCCACCCGCCATGGCGTAGATGGGCTCGATGCCCCGCGCGGCCAGTTGCGGCGCTCCCAGCCAGGCGGCGCCGATCATGCACAGGTTGAGCAGCACGGGCGTGGCAGCCGGCACGGCAAAGCGTTTCCAGGTGTTGAGCACGCCCGCCGACAGCGCCACCATCGACATGAAGCCGATGTAGGGGAACATCCAGCGCGTCATCAGCACGGCGGCGTCAAAGCTCTCGGGGTTCTGCCGCAGGCCGCTGGCCAGCAGCCAGACCAGCACCGGCGCACCCAGCACGCCCAGCGCGCAGGTCAGCAGCAACGCCCAGGCCAGCACCGTGGCCACGCTGCGGATGAGCCGCTGGGTGGCCTCTTCGCCGTTCTGTGTCCGGGAGGCGGCCAGCACCGGCACGAACGCCTGGCTGAACGCCCCTTCGGCAAACAGCCGCCGGAACAGGTTGGGAATGCGGAAGGCGACGTTGAAGGCATCGGTCAGGGCATTGGCCCCGAAGACGGAGGCCATCAGCAGGTCACGCACCAGCCCTGTCACGCGCGAGGCCAGGGTCAGCAGGGAGACGGTAGAGGCGGCTTTGAGCAGGGTCACGGCGCCGAGTGTATGCGCTGCGCCTGGCGGGCAGGGTCCTGGGTGGCTGTACGCCGTACTCCGCCCTGGGCTATAATTGCGGGCTCTGCTGACATCATCCTCAGACACAAGGAATACTGAAAATGGCATCTACCAAGCCCAAGAAGAAGAACCCGCGCCTGGCGTCGGGCCGCAAGCGCGTCCGTCAGGACATCAAGCTCAACGCCGCGAACACCTCGCTGCGCTCCAAATACCGCACCGCCGTGAAGAACGTCGAAAAGGCTGTTCTGGCCGGTGACAAGACCAAGGCGACCGAACTGTTCGCCAAGATGCAATCCGTGGTCGACAACGTCGCCGACAAGGGCATCTTCCACAAGAACAAGGCCGCTCGCGACAAGAGCCGCCTGTCTGCCAAGGTGAAAGCCCTGGCACTCGCAGCCGTTTAATTCACCGCCTGCCTCGGCAGGCAAACAGCCCGGGTGGCCCCGCCACCCGCCGTTTGTAACGGGTGCGCTGTCAGCAAGCAAAAAACCGCCTCCGGGCGGTTTTTTCGTTGGTGCCCGCACCACACGGGCCGCGCCATGGCGGCGCAAGAGGGGGAAAGTCAATCCTTGCGCGGAGGGTCGGGCAGCAGGCAGGCTTCGACGAGCTGCAGCTCGTTGTCGTGCGCGAAGTTCATCACGAAGTCCCAGGCCATGGGCTCGTGCTCGCGCAGGGCCCGGTTGACCACCACGCACTTCACGCCATTGAGCGTGGTGGGGATGCACCAGGGCGAATAGCTCAGGTGACTGCCCGGGCGCGCGCCACCCGGGCGAAAGCTGCTCATCACCCCTGCCAATCGTTCGGCCCAGTCGCTCGGACGGAAGGTTTTTCCGCTGTGCGTGATGCCCTGGATGAAAACTTCTTTGCTGGAAGGGGTGACCATCGGGTAGTGGTGGGTTAGGGACGTTGCGCAGGATCGCTGCTTGTTGCGTCGCAACACTGCATTCTAACTCTTATATAAGAGTTTGCCGACACTCACCTTACACACCCCCGGCCCGGCATGCATCGCAGTGATGCGCAATCGTCACCAACACGGCCGGGCACACGCCCTAGAATCGGCTCTCGCTTTTCCGGTGCCGCACCCGTCGCGGCCCGCCACCCGCCCTGTCTGGAGAATCCTGCATGACCGCTTTCATTGAGGCCGCCTCGCCCCACGTGATGAACACCTACGGCCGCGTGCCCATCGCGCTGCAGCGCGGCCAGGGCTGCCGCGTGTGGGACGTGAACGGCAAGGAATACCTCGACGCGCTGGGCGGCATCGCCGTGAACACGCTGGGCCACAACCACCCCAAGCTGGTGCCTGCGCTGCAGCACCAGCTCACGCAGCTGATCCACACCTCCAACTACTACCATGTGCCCGGCCAGGAGACGCTGGCGGCGCAGCTCGTCGAACGCTCGGGCATGCAGAACGTGTTCTTCTGCAATTCGGGCCTGGAGGCCAACGAGGCGGCGCTGAAGATCGCGCGCAAGTACGGCAACGACAAGGGCGTCGCACGCGCCGAGGTCGTGGTGTACGAGCAGGCCTTCCACGGCCGCTCCATCGCCACGCTGTCGGCCACGGGCAACCCCAAGATCCACGCCGGCTTCACGCCCCTGCTCGACGGTTTCGTGCGCGTGCCCAAGAACGACATCGACGCCCTGAAGCGGGCCACCGAGGGCAACGCCAACATCACCGCCGTGTTCCTGGAAACCATCCAGGGCGAAGGCGGCCTGCACCCGCTGCGCTTCGAATACCTGCAGCAGGTGCGCCAGCTCTGCGACGAACGCGGCTGGCTGCTGATGATCGACGAGGTGCAGACCGGCATGGGCCGCACCGGCAAGTGGTTCGCCCACCAGTGGGCCGGCATCGTGCCCGACGTGATGACGCTGGCCAAGGGCCTGGGTTCGGGCGTACCCGTAGGCGCGGTGGTGGCCGGCCCGCGCGCGGCCACCGTGCTGCAGCCGGGCAACCACGGCAGCACCTTCGGCGGCAACCCGCTGGCCATGCGCGCCGGCACCGAGACCATCCGCATCATGGAGGAAGACGGCCTGCTGCAGAACGCGGCCACCGTGGGCGCGCACCTCAAGGCCGCCTTGCAGGCCGCGTTCGCCAGCGAGGCGGGGGTGAAGGAGGTGCGCGGCCAGGGCCTGATGATCGGCGTGGAGCTGGCCAAGCCCTGCGGCGTGCTGGTGCAGCGCGCGGCCGATGCCGGCCTGCTCATCAGCGTCACCTCCGACAGCGTGGTGCGCCTGGTGCCGCCGCTGATCCTGTCCACCGCCGAGGCCGACGCCATCGTCGCCCTGCTGGCACCCCTGGTCAAAGCCTTCCTGGCGGAATGATGCCGCCGCGCGAGACAGCCATGAAACACTACCTGCAGTTCAAAGACTTCACCGCCGACGAATACGCCTACCTGTTCGAGCGCGCCGCGCTGATCAAGAAGAAGTTCAAGTCCTACGAAAAGCACCACCCGCTGGTGGACCGCACGCTGGCCATGATCTTCGAGAAGGCCAGCACGCGCACGCGCGTGAGCTTCGAGGCCGGCATGTACCAGCTGGGTGGCAGCGTGGTGCACCTGACCACGGGCGACAGCCAGCTGGGCCGCGCCGAGCCCATCGAAGACAGCGCCAAGGTCATCAGCCGCATGGTGGACCTGGTGATGATCCGCACCTTCGAGCAGACCAAGATCGAAAAATTTGCCGCGCACTCGCGCGTGCCCGTCATCAACGGCCTGACCAACGAATTCCACCCCTGCCAGATCCTGGCCGACATCTTCACCTTCATCGAGCACCGTGGCTCCATCCAGGGCAAGACGGTGGCCTGGGTGGGCGACGGCAACAACATGGCCAACACCTGGCTGCAGGCGGCCGAGCTGCTGGGCTTCAAGGTGCATGTGAGCACGCCCCAGGGCTATGAAGTGGATGAGAAATTGGCCGTTGGGGCAGGAGGGGCAAGCGCTGGCAGCTATCAATTTTTTAGCGACCCGCGCGAAGCCTGCCAAGGCGCCGACCTGGTCACCACCGACGTGTGGACCAGCATGGGCTACGAGGCCGAGAACGAGGCGCGCCGCCTCGCCTTCGCCGACTGGTGCGTGGACCAGGAAATGATGGCCGCCGCCAAGCCCGACGCCCTGTTCATGCACTGCCTGCCCGCGCACCGGGGCGAAGAGGTCGAGGCCGACGTGATCGACGGCCCGCAATCCGTGGTGTGGGATGAAGCCGAGAATAGGATGCACGTGCAAAAGGCACTCATGGAGTACCTGCTGCTCGGCAAGCTGGCCTAACTCCCCATGCCCTGGCGCCGCCAGCCTGCCCACGCCACCGAGCTGCTTGCGCAGTGGCAGGCCCTGGGCCAGGCGCTGGACCGGGACACCCCGGCCTGGCGCGCCGAGGGCCACCGCCTGGTGCGCAGCTGGGCCCGCTGGCCCCGCGCGTACCACGACACCACCCATTTGTGGGCCTGCCTGGAGCACCTGCGCACGCTGCGCACCGCCCAACCCGGCGCACTGCAAGATCCGGTGGCCGTGGAACTGGCGCTCTGGTACCACGACGCCATCTACTGGCCCTGGAGCGCGCACAACGAAGAGCGCAGCGCCGACTGGGCCGTGCGGTTTCTGCGCAGCCAGTCCTTGCCCGAAGCCCTGGTGACACAGGTACGCCAGCACATCCTGGACACGCGCCACCAGCCCGGCCCGCTCACGGACGATGCACTGTGGGTGGTGGACATCGACCTGGCCATCCTGGGCCAGAGCCCGGCGGTGTACGACCGCTTCGAGCGCAACGTGCGGCGTGAATACTTCTTCGTGCGCTGGCCGCGCTACGTCGCGGGCCGCAGCGCGGTGCTGCGCGGCTTCCTCGACCGACCGCGCATCTATGGCACCGAAGCGTTCCACGAACGCTACGAGGCCACCGCGCGCCAGAACCTTGAGCGCGCCCTGACCGCGCTGCAAACACCGCCCCGCCCATGACCCACCCTTGCCTCACCTGCGGCGCCTGCTGCGCCAGCTTTCGCGTGGACTTCTCGGTGTACGAAACCCAGGAGATGGGCGGCGACGTACCCGACGGCCTGGCTGCGGAAGTGACCGGCACCCTGCGCCGCATGCGCGGCACCGACCACAGCCCCCCGCGCTGCGCCGCCCTCACCGGCAAGGTGGGCACCCAGGCCGCCTGCGGCATTTACGAATGGCGCCCCTCGCCCTGCCGCGAGTTCGAAGCGGGCAGCGAGGCCTGCGACCGCGCGCGCAGACGCCATGGCCTGCCGCCCTATCCGGTCTGAATTTTGATCAAAAGTGGCTTATCGCCTTGATATACGGGCGGTACCAGCTATCAAATTGGTAACCGTACCGGTATCAGCGCTTCGGCGCCATCCACACCGGCTGGCGGCCGGGCTCCACGGCATTCACCGGCTGCTTCGGCGCAGCGCAGCCCCCGCAATCGCTGCACGCGCCGCACGACGGCGCCTTGCCCAGTACCGGGCGCACCCGGCCCAGGCGCTTGCGCAAGGCAGCGGGCATCCAGTACCACAGGGCATACAGGCCCGCCAGCACCACGATGGCGCCCACTGCCAGGTTCTGCCACATGCTCAGCCTCCTCCCATGGCCAGCGCCACGCGGTAAGTGATCCAGCTGGCGCCATAGGCCAGCGCAAACAGGTACGCCGCCATCAGCAGCGCTAGGCGCCATGAATCGGTCTCGCGCCGCACCGTGGCCAGTGTGGAGAGGCACTGCGGCGCGAACACGAACCACACCAGCAGCGACAGGGCCGTGGCCAGTGACCACTGCTGCGCGATCAACGGCCCCAGCTGCGCCGCCACGTCGTCGCCCGAGGCCGACAGCGCATACACCGTGCCCAGCGCGCCCACCACCACCTCGCGGGCGGCCATGCCGGGCACCAGGCCGATGGAAATCTGCCAGTTGAAGCCCAGCGGCGCAAACACATGCTCCAGCGTCCGGCCCAGCTGCCCGGCCAGGCTGTACTCGATCGCCGGGCCGGTGGCCCCTTCGGGCGGCGCCGGGAAGGTGGAGAGGAACCACAGCAGCACCGTGAGCGCCAGAATGATGCCGCCCACGCGCTTGAGGAAGATGGCGGCGCGCTCATACAGCCCCAGCGCCAGGTTGCGCGGGCTGGGCACGCGGTACGGCGGCAGCTCCATCAGCAGCGGCGTGGGCCGCACCTTGCCGCGCCAGAGCTTGAGCACGGCCGCCACGGCCATGGCGCCCAGGATGCCGCCCAGGTAGAGCGCGAACATCACCAGCCCCTGCAGGTTGAACCCGCCCGCCACGGTGCGCTCGGGGATGAAGGCGGCGATGAGCAGCGCATACACCGGCAGGCGCGCCGAGCAGGTCATCAGTGGCGCAATCATGATGGTGACCAGCCGCTCGCGCCAGTGCGTGATGGTGCGCGTGGCCATGATGCCGGGGATGGCGCAGGCAAAGCTGGAGAGCAGCGGAATGAACGAGCGCCCCGACAGCCCCACCGTGCCCATGAGCCGGTCGAGCAAAAAGGCGGCGCGCGGCAGGTAGCCCGAGTCTTCCAGCGCCAGGATGAAGAAGAACAGGATCAGGATCTGCGGCAGGAACACCAGCACGCCGCCCACCCCCGCCACGATGCCATCCACCAGCAGGCTGCGCAGCACGCCCTCGGGCAGGCGCGCCTGCAGCCATTGCCCCAGCGCATCGACCGCGCCAGTGATGGCGTCCATGGGCGCCGCCGCCCAGCTGAACACGGCCTGGAACATCAGGAACATGGTGCAGGCCAGCAGCAGCGTGCCCCACAGCGGGTGCAGCACCACGCGGTCCAGGGCCTCGTCCACCTGCGGCAGCCCCTCAGGCTCGCGCACCGCCAGGCGCAGGATGCGGCGCGCCTCCTGCTGCGTGCGCAGCACCTGCTCCACGCCCTGCGACTCCCAGGGGTGGGCCTGCGCGGGGGCAGACGGGCGCCAGCCATCCAGCCACTGCAGCAGCTCGGCCGCGCCACCCTTGCGGATGCCCACGGTCTCCACCACGGGCATGCCCAGTTCACGCTCCAGCAGCGCGCGGTCGATGGCAATGCCCGCGCGGCGCGCGGCGTCGCTCATGTTCAGCGCCAGCACCATGGGCAGACCCATGGCCCGTGTTTCGAGCACCATGCGCAGGCCCAGCTGCAGATTGGTGGCATCGACCACGCAGACCAGCAGGTCGGGCGCGGCCTCACCCGCGCGCTGGCCGGTGATGACATCGCGCGTCACGGCTTCGTCGGCGCTCAGGGCGTTGAGGCTGTAGGCGCCGGGAAGGTCGAGCACGCGCACCGGGTGGCCCGACGGCGTGGTGAGCAAGCCCTCCTTGCGCTCCACCGTCACCCCGGCGTAGTTGGCCACCTTCTGGCGGCTGCCGGTGAGCAGGTTGAACAGCGCCGTCTTGCCGCTGTTGGGGTGGCCCAGCAGCGCCAGCCGCAGGTCGGCGGCCGTGGCGCTCACGCCGTGCCCCCGAGTGCGGGCGGCGTGGTGCTGATGCGCACCAGCGCGGCCTCGCTGCGGCGCAGCGCAAACGTGCTGCGTCCCACGCGCACCGCCAGCGGATCACCGCCCGGGAAGGCCCGCGCCACGACACGCACGCGCTCGCCCGGCAGAAAGCCGACCTCCAGCAGGCGCAGCAGCAGGCCGCCATCGTGCGCGGCAGCCTCCATGTGCAAGCCCTGCACCCAGGCGTCGGTGCGCAAGGGCAGGTCTGCCAGCCCGGTTCCGGGGGCCTGGGGCGCGGCCGGGGCGTCCATTGCAATGACAGCGTCCATGGTTTAGTAAATAACAATAATTCCTATTTGCGAATTGTAGAGCGCCGCCTGCAAGTACCGCAACCGCACCGGTCCGGACAACTGCAACGCGCTTGCGCTGGATCAACCCGCCGTGGCCAGGCCCAACACCCCCGCCCCGCCCGAAAAAGACGACACCGTGCGCCCATCACGCGGTAAATTCCGGGGCATGACGACGCTCTGGGACATTTCCCCCGCCGTGCACCCCGGCTCTCCGGTCTTTCCGGGGGACACGCCGCTGCGCCAGCACTGGGACGCCACCATCGGCCCGGACAGCGCGGTGAACCTGAGCACGCTCACCTTCTCGCCCCACATTGGCGCCCACGCCGACGCGCCGTTGCACTTCGACCCGCAGGGCGCCGCCATCGGCACGCTGGCGCTCGAACCCTACCTGGGCCTGTGCCGCGTGATCCACGCCATCGATTGCGGCCCGCTGATCGAATGGGCGCACCTGGGCGCTGCCGTGCAGGGCGCCCTGCCCGCCCGCGTGCTGGTGCGCACCCGCCGCAAGGCCGCCGTGGACCACTGGGACGGCCGCTTCAGCGCCTTTGCCCCGCGCACCCTGGAGTACCTGGCCGACCTGGGCGTGCGGCTGGTGGGCATCGACACGCCCAGCGTGGACCCGGCCGACAGCCCGGACCTGCCCAGCCACCAGGTGCTGCGCCAGCGCCATCTGCGCGTACTGGAGAACCTGGTGCTCGACGAGGTGCCCGCAGGCGACTACGAACTCATCGCCCTGCCGCTCAAGCTGACTACGGCCGATGCCTCACCCGTGCGCGCCGTGCTGCGTGCGCTCTAAGAAAGCGCACATTTTCTAAGCATTTTCGCCACCGGGGCCCGTGGATAAAGCGCTACAAGCTACACATTAGATAGCAACAAGTTCCGCCACTGCGCGGAAAAAATGTGCCGATGGACGGCACGGGTTCCGCGCCCGGCGGGGATTCACAGCACCGCTGAAAAGCACTAGAGTGGGCGCACGGCACGGGTGCCATTCCTGCCAATGGCGCGGCATCCCCCGATACATCACCAACACAAGGGAGGTGCTGAGGACATTGCACGGCAACAACGCATGGATCCCCCTGCCCTTGGGCTCTCCCTGCCTGGCGACCGGATGGCGGTTGCACTCCCCAGCCTTTTCAACACCCACAAGGACGTTTCTCACCCCTCGCTTGAAAGGTATCGCCATGCGCCTCAATCAGCATATTCAATTCAACGCTTCGACAAGCCGTGCGATCTCGCTTGAAAGGTATCGCCATGCGCCTCAATCAGCCCGTCTCGCAGAACGAATACGCGTTCCCGCCCGAGGAAACCCTGGTGTCGGTGACCGACCTGAAGGGGCGCATCACTTACTGCAACCCCGCGTTCATCCATGTCAGCGGCTTCGCCCGGGATGAACTGCTGGGCCAGTCGCACAACATCGTGCGCCATCCGGACATGCCTGCAGAAGCGTTCCGCGACCTCTGGGCCACCATTCAGTCGGGCCTGCCCTGGACAGGGATTGTCAAGAACCGCCGCAAGAACGGCGATTTCTACTGGGTCCAGGCCAATGCCACTCCGATGCTCGACGGCGACCGGATCACCGGCTTTCTATCGGTACGCACCACGCCACGCAGGGAACAGGTTCAGGCCGCCGAGCGACTTTACGCCCGCATGCGCACGGAGGCCTCCGGCGGCCGCAGCTCCATCGCACTCAAGAACGGCACCATCGTGCGCCGCGACCTGACGGGCCGGGCCGCACGGCTGCTCACCCCCTCAACCCCCGCCAAACTGCTGCTCGCGCAGACCGTGGCCATCGCGGCGGCCATCGCCCCCGCGCTGCTGGGCGCGCCGTGGCCCGTGACGGCCCTCACGGCCCTGGCCTGCATCACGGTATCGACCTGGCTGTTCCGGCGATGGACCATCGCACCGCTGCACCGTCTGGTGAAAGACGCCAACCGCCTCGCATCGGGCGACCTGTCCATCTCGGTGGAAACGGGAGCGGAGGGCGTGGTCGGTCACCTTCAGCAGGCACTGAACCAGGTCAGCGTCAACCTGCGCACCGTGGTGCAGGATGTGCGCCATGAAGTGCGTAACCTCGACGTGTCCGTGCGGGAAATCGCGTCGGGCAACCAGGACATGTCGTCGCGTACCGAGGCACAGACCAGCAACCTGCAGCAAACCGCCGCCTCGATGGAGGAAATCCACGGCACGATGCAGCACAGTGCCGAGTCGGCCCACCGGGGCGCCAAAATCGCCCACGACACCTCGGACGTGGCGCGGCGCAGCGACGAATCCGTGCATGCCGTCACGCAGACCATGCAACAGATCGCTCAGTCGTCCAAGCGCATTCAGGACATCATCCAGCTGATCGAGGGCGTCGCTTTCCAGACCAACATCCTGGCCCTGAATGCCGCCGTGGAGGCCGCACGGGCCGGCGACCAGGGCCGGGGATTCGCGGTGGTGGCCTCCGAGGTGCGCGCGCTCGCCCACCGCGCCGCAGAGGCCGCCAAAGACATCAAGCAGCTGATCTCGGAGTCCAGCCACTGCGTCTCCACCGGCGTTGCCACCGCCGAACAGGCCCGGGAGATCATGCACACCGCACTGGAATCGGTCTCGCGGGTCAGCACCGTGCTGGACGAAATCAGCACGGCGGCGGGCGAACAGAAATCCGGCATCTCGCAAATCAACGAAGCCATCGCCCACCTGGACCTGATTGCTCAGCAAAACGCGGCCATGGTGGAAGAGCTTGCCGCCGCCACGCAGGCCGTCTATGGGCAGGTGCAGGGCGTCAACCAGTCCATGATGCTGTTCCGCCTGACCCGTGGCGACACCTCGCTGTCGCAGCTCGATGCCGTGGCCTTGCGCAGGGAATGCAAGCACACGGCGCTGCTCGAATCCGCATAGCCCCGGGCGCCCCCGGCGCGGCGCATGGGCTTGCGCTGGGACAATAGCGAACTTGCGCCGGCACATCCGTCCGGCACCCTGCGCTTCGGCGCACTTTTCAAGCCCGCAGCCATGCACGCCCTGCTCCACGCCATCGCCTCGATGGCCCTGCCCCTTGACGCCCAGCGCATCTTTCATGGCCGCGGCGGCCTGCACCCCGGCTGCGAACACTGGGCGCTGGACTTCTATCCGCCCGTTTGGGTTCTGACCAGCTTTGAACCCGCCAGCGATGACACCCTGACCACCCTGCACACCGCCCTGGTGCAGCGCTGGGAGCAACTCGCGCCCGGCCAGCCGCTCCACTGGGTCTACCAGTGCCGCCACGAAGGCCGCACCGACACCCGGCTAATGAACGGCAGCGTGCCCGACCCCCATGATGTCACCGAGCACGGCACCCGCTACCGCGTGCACGTGCTGCGCGGCCAGAACCACGGCCTGTTCCTCGACATGGCCGAAGGCCGCCAGTGGGTGCGCCGGTATGCCGCCGCGCGCCGCGACGACCGCTACGGCCTCAAGGTACTCAACCTGTTTGCCTATACCTGCGCTTTCTCGGTGGTGGCGCTGCAGGCGGGCGCCAAGAGCGTGGTCAACGTGGACATGGCCCGGGGCGCCATCGCCATCGGACAGCAAAACCACCAGCTCAACGGCATCACCACCGGGGCCAGCTTTCTGGCGCACGACATCTTCAGCACCTGGGGCAAGATCACGCGCAGCGGGCCCTACGGCCTGGTCGTCGTGGACCCGCCCAGCTACCAGAAAGGCAGCTTTGTCGCCACCAAGGACTATGCCCGCCTCCTGCGCCGCCTGCCCGACCTGCTGGAGCCCGGCGGCCACGCCCTGCTGTGCCTCAACGCCCCCGAACTGGGCACCGCCTTTCTGCACGAGCAGGTACAGGCACTGGCGCCCGAACTGGCCTTTGTGGAACGGGTCGCCAACCCGGCGGTGTTCGCCGATGTGTCGGAGGAACGCTCGCTCAAGGTGCTGGTGTACCGGGCGCCCGAATGAAGGGCCCAGGCGGCACACGACAGCGAGCGCTTCTGGCAAGCCATACGCTGGTGGCTGGCGCTCGTGGCCGCGGCCGCGCCCATCTACGCCTTCTACTACTTTGTGCTCGACACGCTGGGCAGCAGTCCGGGCAGTTCAACGGGCAGTTTCGTCCATGCCGGTGATGCCCAATACATCCGCGAAGGCCTGGCGCCAGATGAACGTCAGCGTTTTCACGATGTCATCCATGGACCCTGCGGTGGACATCGCATCGCGGTCCTCGTAGAGAAAGATGGCCGCGAGGTACTGGTCCACCATGCCACCGAGCGCGTAGGCTCTGCGCCGAATCTCCTGCGTCGATGGTGTTCCGACGTCCCGCAGGCGCCCCATCCCCCGAACCACCAGATCAATCCATTCCTTGTTGAAGGCGCTCAGAATGCTTCTGGCCTCGGGAAAGGTATCGAAGTGGTTCAGCAGGCATTTCATGAGTCCACGATTGGCGCAGAACAGTTCGCAGTAGATGCGGGTGGACCGGTCCACCGAGTCCCCGGGGGATTCGTTGTCGGCCACGGCCCCGTGCATCCTCTGCCGCAGGAAGGCCACAAAGTCGTTCAGCACCGATGCGAGCAAGTCGTTGCGGCTGGAGAAGTATTGGTACAGCGTGCCTTGCGCGATACCCGCCTCCCGGCAGATGTCCTGCACTGTCAACGCATCCAGCGACAGCGTCTCCAACAATTCGCAGGCGGCCCACCGGATGCGCTCTGCCGTTCTCGGCCCTTTGCGCAAGGTGTCGTCCTTTGACCGGCCCAGCAGGCGCAATCGGTAGGAGATTTCTTCGCGGACTTCAGTGGCGGTGGTCGTCATGTTGTGGCATTATCCGCCAATTACAAAAACTGACGTCGTATTCATAAATGAATGAAGTCACCCCACCTCCAGTCCCAACGATCACCTGCCGTGATGTGCATTCACTGTGGGAAGAGCTGACCCAGGCAGCGGCCGAGTCACCGCACGCGCCGTTTCTGCGGATGGTCACTGGCGAGTGGACCTACAGCCAGATGGTCCAGCAGGCATTGGCCGCCTCGGGCGGGCTCCGGCACATGGGTGTAGCGGCGGGCTCCAACGTCAGCCTGCTGCTGCCCAACTGTGCCGAATTCGTGATCGCATGGTTTGCGCTCACCCGGCTCGGTGCCGTCACGGCGCCCGTCAACACCGCCGCCCGGGGTGCATTGCTGCGCGATGCACTGGCGCTCGTCGGCAGTGAAGTGCTCATCGTTCACGAGTCTCTGTGGCCGCATTTCGAGGCGGTGCGGGCCGAATTGCCGGGCCTCCAGACAGTGATCGTCGTGGGGCAGGCGCCTGCGGGCACGCAGGCATGGTCGGCGCTGCTGGGCAATGGCCCCGACCAGCTACCGCCCCACAGCGTTCACTTCTCCGACCTGTGCCTGCTGCTCTACACGTCCGGCTCCACCGGAAGGTCGAAGGCCGTGCGTATTTCGCACCGGTTTGTGTTGCGGCAGGCCCGGGGCGTCATCGAAGGGCTCGGCCTGCGCCCTGATGATGTGCTGTATTGCCCCTACCCCCTGTTCCACCTGGATGCCGCCGTGATGACCGTGGCCCCCGCGCTGCTCATGCGGGGCGTGGCGGCCATCGGCGAGCGGTTCAGCGTGTCGCGCTATTGGGATGAGGTGCGCACACTCCAGGCCACCGTGTTCGATTTCATGGGCGCCACCATCACGATGCTATGGAAGCAACCGCCCAGCCCGCGTGACCGCGATCACCGCGCCCGTCTGGGCTGGGGCGTTCCGCTGCCGTCGTGGGCCCCCGAGTTCGAGCAGCGGTTCGGCTGCAGGCTGGTCGAGCTCTATGGCTCGACCGAAGTCGGCGCAATCCTTTACACGCCGCTCGATGCCCCGCCCCGCCCGGGGTCATGCGGCAAGCTGCGGGGGCCCTGGCGCGTCATGCTGGCAGATGCCGATGGCTTTGAGGTGCCGGTGGGCATTCCCGGTGAACTGCTGGTACGGCCGGAGGAGCCTTCCGTCCTGATGGACGGTTACTGGGGCCAGCCGCAGGAGAGCCTGGCGGCCTTGCGAAACCAGTGGTTCCACACCGGCGACATCTTGCGGCGTGATGAGGATGGGTGGTTCTATTTCGTGGGACGCAGCAAGGACATCGTGCGGCGCCGCGGCGAGAACATCTCGGCGGCCGAGGTCGAGCAGTCGATCGAAGAACATCCTGCCATCCTGGAATGTGCGGTCATCGGCGTGCCGAGCGAACTCACTGAAGAGGACGTCATGGCCTGGGTCGTGCTCAGGCCGGGGCAAAGCCTCACGCCGGACGGCATCGCCGACTGGTGCCGCGAACGCATGGCCTCCTTCATGGTGCCGCGCTTCATCCGCATCGTGGAGCAGCTACCCAAAACCCCCACGGACAAAGTCGAAAAAACCCGGCTGCGCGAGCAAGGATGCGCCGGCGCCTGGGACCGTGAATTATCCCTTCACAAGGAGCCTCGTTGATGACCCCACAAACTGAATCCGTCACCCTGCATGCCGAAGGGCCCGTGAGTATCGTCACGCTGAACCGGCCGGAACGGCTGAACGCCATGGGCGGCAATTTGATGCCGGATCTGCACCGCGCACTGGTCAGTGCGCACGCGGACCCCGACACGCGGGCCATCGTGCTGACCGGCGCAGGCCGGGCGTTCTGTGCCGGAGATGACCTCAAGGAGTTCGACCAACAAGCGGCAACGCCCCAGTCGGTCGCGGACACCTGCGATGCCATCCAGCAGATCACGCGCGACATCATGTTCGGCCCCAAGCTGGTCATTGGCGCGGTGCATGGATACGCTGTGGGCGGTGGGCTGGAATGGGTGATCAACTGCGACCTGGTGGTTGCCGCCGACGATCTGATCGCCTTCTTCCCGGAAATGCAATTGGGCCACTTCGTCACCGGGGGCGTGACGCACTTGTTACCGATGACCGTGGGGCACCAGAGGGCCATGGAGCTGTTCATCCTGGGCGAGCGCCACGATGCGCAGGCGCTGCACCGGCTAGGCATCGTCAACCGGGTCGTGCCGCGCGACCAGATGCTGCCAGCCGCCATGGAATTGGCGCGCCAGGTGGCTGCGCGCTCCGCAAAATCCACTTCGCTGCTGAAACGCGTCATGACTTCGGGGCTGGGCTCGCAGCTATCGGGCGCACTGGAACAGGAGCGTCAGGCTGCCATGGCCTGCTTCTCGGACACGGAGACGGCACAACGCATCGCAAACCGGCGTGTGCAGAACTCGACGCAGGCCCCCGCATGATCACCCTGTACCACTGCGTGAGCGCGAGGTCGTTCCGGCCCCTCTGGATGCTGGAAGAACTGGGATTGCCCTACGAGCTCGTAATGCTTCCTTTCCCACCGCGCGTAGCTGCTGCGTCATTCCTGGAGGCCAATCCGCTGGGCACGGTCCCGCTGATGCTCGACGGTACGAGCCGCATGACGGAATCGGCTGCCATTTGCCAATACCTGTCCGAGCGCGGTGGCCCCACACCGCTCAGGGTGGCGCCTGAAGAAGAGGCCTACGGCGCGTTCCTCAACTACCTGCATTTCGGCGAGGCGACCCTGACCTTTCCGCAAACGCTTGTGCTGCGCTATACCCGCCTCGAACCTGCGGAGCGGCGCCAGCCAGCCGTGGCGAACGACTACACGCGGTGGTTTCTGTCGCGGTTGCGATCACTGGAACCGGTGCTGTCAGCGTCGGAATACCTCTGTGCAGGGCGCTTCACGGCGGCCGACGTATCTGTCGGGTACGCGCTCCTCCTGGCCCGGCACCTCGGTCTTGCAGACTGGTTCACGCCCGCCGTGGGACGGTACTGGAACAGGCTGCAGCAGCGCGAAGGCTATTTGAAGGCGCTGCAGGCGCAGCACGACGCAGCCTTGGCGCAAGGTGTATCACCAACGCCTGCACCCGATGTGCTTGTCTGAGCCGCTGCCTCGGATGCATGCCATGACCACACAACAACCGCGTGGCTTTGCGGTGATGTGATGCCCGAGGGGGCGCAACATGGGCAGCAACGGGATGGCGCCCTCCCTCCACTGAAAGCCCTCTGAATCAACAGCGCGTAAGCCGAGGCCTTGACAATAAGCCTCCAGCCTCCAGCCTCCAGCCTCCGCGCCCGCACTGCCCGCCATGCCCCCCTCCACCCCTCTATCCAGCGTGCTCACCCCGCTGTACCCCCTGCTGTTCGTCGCGCTGTGGAGCACGGGCTTCATCGGAGCCAAGTTCGGGCTGCCCGATGCCGAGCCGCTGACCTTTCTGTCGCTGCGCTACGCGCTGGTGCTGGTGCTGATGGGGCTGGCAGCGTGGCTGATGCGGGCGCCCTGGCCGCGCACGGCGCGGGAGTGGCTGCACATTGGCGTGTCGGGGCTGCTGGTGCATGCGGTGTACCTGGGCGGCGTGTTCATGGCCATTGGCAAGGGGCTGCCCGCCGGGGTAACGGCGCTGGTGGTGGGGCTGCAGCCGGTGCTGACGGCGCTGGGCGCCGGGGCGTTTCTGGGCGAGCGCGTGCGGCCCACCCAGTGGGCGGGCCTGGCGCTGGGTTTTGCCGGCGTGGGGCTGGTGGTGGCGCATAAGCTGGCGGGCAGCGCCAGCGGCGCCGTGCTGTGGGCCATGCTGCTGCCGGCGGTGTGCGCCCTGGTGGGCATTACGGCGGGCACGCTGTACCAGAAGCGCTTTTGCCCGTCGTTCGACCTGCGCACGGGTTCGGTGGTGCAGTTCTTGCCCTGCCTGGCCGCCACGCTGCTGGTGGCCAGCCTGACCGAGACGATGCAGGTGCGCTGGACGGGTTCGTTCGTCTTTGCACTGGGGTGGCTGGTGCTGGTGCTGTCGCTGGGGGCGGTGAGCCTGCTGAACGTGCTCATCCGCCGGGGCAGCGCGGTGAACGTGGCCAGCCTGTTCTACCTGACGCCGCCCACCACCGCCTTGGTGGCCTGGGTGCTGTTTGGCGAAACGCTCACCGGCCTGGCCCTGGTGGGCATGGTGCTGGCGGCCTTCGGGGTGTGGCTGGCACGCAAGTGAGTGCGCGCCCGCGCTGCGGGTGCAGGCGCCCTGCCCTGGTGAAAGACCGGGCGCGCCACTGCGGTGGTCGCGGCCGCGTCAGCTCCCAATTAATACGTTGACTTACATTACCCCGGTGGGCTTGCCCACAGCCACCGTTGCAAGCCGGGCTGTTGCGCCACGGCACGGTACCCAGGACGCTGATCGGGAACTGAAAAAAAATGACACATCGGGACGCAGGGCCCTGGTACTTTGGCTGGAACATCGTGGCGGCCGCCACGGTGATGACGCTGCTCACCGTGGGCATGCGGCTGGGCATTGGCCCGCTGTTTCTGCCCATGGCGCAAGACCTGGGCTTCAGCCGCAGCCTGCTCTCGGGCATCGTGGCGGCGGGCATGCTGTGCTATGGCCTGGCAATGCCGCTGGCAGGCTATCTGGTGGCGCGCAAGGGCACGCGCTTTGTGTTGCTGACCGGTGTGGTGCTGGTGGCGGTGGCCACGGGGTGGTCGGTCACCACGCGCTCGCCGCTGGGCTTCCTCGCCAGCTTTGGCGTGCTGATGTCAGTGGGCCTGGCTTTCACCAGCCCCGTGGCGCTGACGCCGGTGATCAGCCGCTGGTTCAACCGGCGGCGTGGCATGGCGCTGTTCTTCCTCTCGACCGGCTCCATGGCTGGCATCGCCGTGATGACGCCCGCCCTGGGCCTGGCGCTGCAATGGGCCAGTTGGCAGAACACGCTGATCGGCTTTGCCGTGGTCTACACCGTGCTGACGGTGCCCATCGCGCTGTACATCATGCGCGACCAGGCCCCGGCCGATGGCGACCTGCCCGTGCCCTCGGCGGCCGCCACGGCCACACCCGCCCCACCAGCGCCAAAGCCCCTCGGCATGGCCCAGGCCATGCGCACCGGCACGTTCATCAAGATCACGCTGGGCCTGTTTGCCTGCGGTTTCAGCATGAACCTGCTGGGCACGCACGGCATGCCGATGCTGATGGACCATTGTTTCAGTGCCACCACGAGTTCACTGGGCATCGGCCTGATCGGGCTGGTGGCCATTCCCAGCACGCTCGTCCTCGGGCGGCTGGCCGACCGCGTGCCGCGCCGCAAGCTGCTGGCCACCATCTACCTGGTGCGCGGGCTGGGCTTTTTTTCGCTGCTGAGTGTGCAGGCGCCGTGGGAGCTGTACGCGGCGGCGGCCATCGGCGGCGTCGTCTGGGCGGGCAGCATTGCGCTGTCGTCGGCCATCCTGGCCGATGTGTACGGCGTGCGCCTGGTCGGCGTGCTCTACGGCTGGGCCTACCTGGGCCACCAGGCCGGGGCCACGCTCAGCTCCTGGCTCGGCGGCTGGGGCTTTGAGCAGTTCGGCACCCACTGGGTGGCCTTTGGCGCTTCGGGCCTGTTGCTGCTGCTCGCGGCCGGTGTGTCGCTGCGGCTGCCGGACCGGCGATAGCAGTCATTCTTTCCAGCTCCTCATGCCCACCCATCCATCCCCCGCCCTCCCGCCACGCGCCGCCTGGGCCATGCTGCTGGTGCTCATCACCGGCTTCGGGCTGAGCCAGGCGTTTCGCACCATCACGGCCATCATCGCCACGGGGTTGCAGCAGGAGTTTGACCTGTCGGCACAGGCGCTCGGGCTGTTCGCCGGGGCGTTTGCCTTCTCGTTCGGCACCATGCAGCTGTTCATGGGCGTGGGCATTGACCTGTATGGCCTGCGGCGCACGCTGCTCACGGCGTTTCCGCTGGCCATCGTGGGGGCGCTGCTGTCGGCGCTGGCGCCGGGCTATGGCGCGGTGCTGCTGGGGCAGATGCTGATCGGCGTGGGCTGCGCGCCCGCCTTTCTGGTGTGCACCGTGTTCATCGCGCGCTACTTTGCGCCGCACCGTTTTGCAGCGGTATCGGGCGCGGCGCTGGGCCTGGGCGGGCTGGGCATGCTGTTCACCGGCACGCCGCTGGCCTGGGTGGTGCAGCAGTCGTCGTGGCGTGTGGCCTTTGGCGTGCTGGCGGGGCTGGCGGCCCTGGCCTGGCTGCTGATCTTCTGGAAGGTGCACGAGCCGCCCGCACCGGCGCACGCGGCGCCACGCGAGTCGCTGGGCGCGGCGGTGCGCGGCTTTGGCGCGCTGTTTCTGGTGCCGCACACCGCCGGCATCATGCTGCTGGGGCTGGTGACCTATGCCTCGTTTCTGGCGCTGCGCGGGCTGTGGCTGGGGCCGCTGCTGATCGAGCGGCACGGGTTTTCGCTGGTGCAGAGCGGCAATGTGGCGCTGGTCGTCTCGTTGGTGTCGCTGTTCACCCCGGCGCTGTTCGGCCGGCTCGACCCCGGCCCGGCGCACCGCCGGCGCTGGCTCATGGGCTTTTCGCTGCTGCTGGCCGGGCTGTTCCTGCTGCTGGCGCTGCTGCGCCACCCCTGGGTGGACGTGGGCGGCGCCATTGCCGTGGGCGTGCTCTCAGGCTACATGGTGCTGCAGTACGCCGACGTGCGCAGCGCCTACCCGGCGGCCCTGACCGGGCGCGCCATGGCGGTGTTCACCATGGCGCTGTTCCTCGGCGTGGCACTCATGCAATGGGTGACAGGCGTGGCCGCCTCGGTGGCCACGGCGCACGGCGCCGACCCGTTCGTGGCCGTGATGCTGACCATCGCCAGCCTGCTGGTGGCGGGGGTGCTGGCGTTCAGGTGGCTGCCGGCGCCAGCACACTGAAGCGCCCACGCTGCTCGCCGTCCACGCGCCACCACTGCAGCACGCCAAACAGCAGTTCGATCACCGTGAAGCCCAGCACCACGGCGCTGGCGCCCTGCGACACGGCAAAAATCTGCCAGGTGGCGAACAGGATGCGCGCCACGCCGTCGAGCCGCCCCAGCAGCACCGTGGGCGCCACGATGCGCGCGATGGACCACACCACCACCACCGAGCCCAGCAGATTGGCCAGCAGCACGTGTGTGGCGTCCAGCGGGTGCAGCGTGCCGGGCAAACCGAGCGCCTGGCCCAGCGCACTGAGCTGGGCGTAGAGCAGGGCAAACGTCCAGGGCAGCGCGAAAGGCCAGGTGACGATCAGGTCGTACCAGCCGCTGGCGCGCACGATGCGCAGATAGCGCGGGGTGGAGAAGGCAGAAAGGGCCATGGTAAAAAATCATCAGAGTGAACGAAGCCACGAGCTTCCACCCTGAAGTACGCTTCAGGGTCAAGCAGTTTGATGGCTCTTTTTTCCACCCATGGAAATCTCCCCCATGCACCTGATCCAGCTGACAGACCTGACAAGCGAAGACATCCAGCACATCTGGTCGCTTGTCCATGCGCCCGGGGCCGCGCTGCAGGGCACGGTGGCGTGGTCGTTCGAGGGCAACGGTATCCGCACCCGCACCACATTCATCGAAGCATTCCGGCAGCTGGGGCTGGCGTTCACCGAGCTGCCCAACCTGCTCAAGACAGAAGAGCGCGCCTGCGATCTGGCCGGGTACCTGGACCCGTTCTATGCCTTGTATGTGGTGCGTGAATCCAGCCATGCACTGCTTTCGGAGTTCGCTGCCGCGTCAAAGCGGCCTGTGATCAACGCCATGTCGACCCAGGGCCACCCGTGCGAAGTGCTGACCGACGCCTATTACATCGAAACACAGATCAAGCCCCTGAAGGAGGCACGCGTGTGCCTGTGGGGGCCCAGCACCAATGTGTTCCGGTCCTGGCACGAACTGGCGCAGGTGCTGGGGTTCCCGCTGGTGCAGGTGTGCCACCCGCGCTTTCACGAGGCATTGCCGCAGGTGGCGTTTGTCGAAGCCTCCGCGCTGCAAGGCCCGGTGGATGTGGTGATCACCGACAGCTGGCCCGCCTGGATCAGAGACAACACACAGGCCCACGGGGATATGGACCCCCTCACCAGGGAGCACCTGGCGGCCCTGGGCAACCCCGCCCTGCTGCCCACGCCGCCCTTCACCGTGGGGCGCGAGTTGACGGTGGACCCGGTGGCGTATCCAGGCTTTGTGGGCTACCCGCAATAAGCGCTGCTGCTGCCGGTGCAGGCCGCCATCATCCGATGGGCTCTGGGCAGGCCGTTACACGCCACGACAAGGGTGCTCCATGCTGATCGGTGAACTGGCCGCCGCCTCGGGCCTGAGCCGCGAGGCGCTTCGCTTTTACGAACAGCAGGGGCTGATCCGCGCCCGGCGCCTGGGCAACGGTTACCGCGACTACCCGGCCGAAGCGGTGGCGCTGGTGCAGTACATCCGCACGGCGCAGCAACTCGGCTTCACGCTGGCAGAAATCGGTGACCGCCTGCCCGCCATCTGGGATGCGCCCGACCCCGGCCCCGCGCTGGCGCAGGTGCTGGCGGCGAAGTTGCAGGAGATCGACACGCGCATCGCCGCGCTGCAGGCGCTGCGCCAGACGCTGGCCGAGCGCGTGGCGGCGGACTGCCCGTTGCAGTCCACGAAAAATTGATAAGAAAAATGGCTTTTGCGCATACCCATCAAGCGCTACAAGCTATCTATTCAGTAGCAAACTACAGTGCACTGGCGCTCGACCCGTCGCCCCGGTAGAGCCAGGGCACATCGAGCAGACGCTCACCCAGCAGGCGCAGCGCCACATCGCGCCCCCAGCGCACGGGGCCGGTGGCATGGAAGATGCGGCCGTTGCGCAGCGAGCGTGCCTGTACGCGCGCGTTGCGCTCCCAGCGGTTGAGCGCGTAGCGGCGCAGGCGCAAAGGAACTTCCAGGTCATGCATGGCCAGCGCGCCCTGCAGCTGCGCGGCATCCTCGATGGCCATGCAGGCGCCCTGGGCCAGGTAGGGCGGCATGGGGTGGGCGGCATCGCCCAGCAGGGCCACCAGGCCCTGGGCCATCTGCCCGGCATGGGCCACGGGCGGGCGGATGCTCAAAGGCCACAGTCGCCAGGCACGGCGGGCGGCCGCCACGCCATGCACCACGTCCTGCAGGGCGGTACAAGTGCCCGCCAGGGCGGCTTCGAGGCCGGCCGCATTGGCGGCATGGTCCCAGCTTTCCATGTGCGGCGGCGCGGCCCCGTGCACGATCACCACCAGGTTGAGCAGCTCCCCCTGGCGCACGGGGTACTGCACGGCGTGCAGGCGCGGCCCCAGCCAGGCGGTGACCTGGGTGCTGCGCAGCTGCGGCGGCAGCGCGGACTGCGACACGATCGCGCGGTAGGCCAGGTGGCCGCTGAAGCGCGGCGCGCCGTCGGCCAGCAGCTGCTGGCGGGTGCGGCTCCACAGGCCGTCGGCCCCGATCAGGGCGTCTCCCTCCACCACCTTGGCCGCGCTGGTGCGCACCTCGATGGCTCCGCCCGCCTCGGCATGGTGTTCGATGGCGCAGCCCAGGTTCAGCTGGACGCCAGGATGGTCCTGCACGGCCTCCAGCAGCAGGCCGTGCAGATCGGCACGGTGAATGGTGGCGTAGGCGGCGCCGTAGCGCTGCACCGCGCTGGCGCCCAGCGCCAGCGTGGCCAGGGCATGCCCGCTCAACGCGCTGCGCACCTGCAATTGTTCTGGAAAGGCCGCCACGGCCTGCAGGGGCCGCTGCAGCCCCCAGGCCTGCAGACGCCGCACGGCGTTGGGGCCCAGCTGCACACCCGCGCCCACCTCGCTGAACTGCGCCGCACGCTCGTAGAGCCGCACATCCCACCCCGCGCGTGATGCGCCCAGCGCGGCCGCCAGCCCCCCGATGCCGCCTCCGGCCACCAATACCTGCTTTGTCATGCGGGGGATTGTGCCCGCAGGCGCGGGCGCCCGACTCAGAAAATCGGCTGGAAATACGATGATTTGTCGTAGTGGTGCGCGTGCTCGAACACCTCGGCAGGCACGGGCGGGCCAAACAGGTAGCCCTGGAACTGCTCGCACCCATGCAGCCGCAAGAAGCCCAGCTGCCCCGCCGTCTCCACCCCCTCGGCCACCACGTCCAGGTCCAGGCTCTGCGCCAGCGCCAGGATGGTGCGCACGATGGCCGCGTCGTTCGGATCGCTCAGCACGTCGCGCACGAAGCCCCGGTCGATCTTGACCTGGTCCAGCGGCAGGCGTTTGAGGTAGCCCAGGCTGGAGTACCCGGTGCCAAAGTCGTCCAGCGCAAAGCCCACGCCTTCGCGCTTGAGTTGCACCATGCGCGCGATGGTGTCTTCGATGTCGCCCAGCAGCAGGCTCTCCGTCAGTTCGAGCTTGAGGCGCCGGGGGTTGGCGCCGGTCTCGCGCAGGGTTTGCAGCACTTCGGCCATGAAGCCGCTTTGGCGAAACTGCCGTGCGCTGACGTTGACCGCCATGCTCAGGTGCGCGGTTTCCTGTTTGCCTGCCCAGCGCACGAGTTGTTCACAGGCGGTGCGCAGGATGTGCCGCCCCAGGGGCAGGATGAGGCCGGTCTGTTCGGCCAGGGGGATGAATTCGGCCGGGCTGATGGGGCCGCGTTCGGGGTGGTTCCAGCGCGCCAGGGCCTCGGCGCCTTTGACGTGGCCCTGGTAGTCGACCACGGGCTGGTAGTGCGCGAAGAGGTCTCCGCGCGAGAGCGCCTGGCGCAGGTCGGCCTCCAGGCTGGAGCGGGCGTGCAGGGCTTGCTGCATGCCGGGGTCGAAGAAGCGGTGGGTGTTGCGTCCGGCCGCCTTGGCTTCGTACATGGCCAGGTCGGCGCGTTTGAGCAGTTCGTCCACGCTCTGGCGTTCCTGGCCAAAGAGGGTCAGGCCGATGCTGGGGGTGCTGTAGTGTTGCTGGCCGGCCAGCTCGAAGGGCTGGTTGAGGCTGATGAGCAGTTTGAGCGCGACGGCTTCGGCCTGGGCGCGGGCCTGGGGCAGGTTGCTGTCCAGGCCTTCGAGCAGGACGACGAATTCGTCGCCGCCAAAGCGCGCGACGGTGTCGCATTCGCGCACGCTGCGCACCAGGCGCTCGGCGACCTGGGTGAGGAGCTGGTCGCCCATGTCGTGGCCCAGGGTGTCGTTGAGGTCCTTGAAGTTGTCCAGGTCGATGAACAGCAGGGCGCCGTGCTGCTGGGTGCGCTGGCTGCTGAGCACCAGGCGTTGCAGGCGGTCGAGCAGCAGGCGCCGGTTGGGCAGCTGGGTGAGGGCGTCGTAGAAGGCCAGGCGTTCGATCTCCTGGGCGGCGCGTTT